>JAEEGK010000110.1_pt1 | contig 189892 bp, 163 predicted proteins | sample 8958771 | NCBI WGS metagenome assembly JAEEGK01 (sample SAMN16246547, study PRJNA631951) | gut metagenome | biome: gut microbiome; feature: rumen; material: SC-attached | host: Bos | place: Iran: Karaj | collected 2018-10 | reverse complement strand
AGGTAAGGGTCGGAGTCTTCCGCAAAACTGCGATTAAGGCAACTTGGTGATAATACCATCTGGCTCCGCTTTTGTAAAGCAATTATATGTAAAAGCGGCTGCCTTTTACCAAGACAGCCGCTATTTTATCAATTTCGATCAGATTATACTTCGATGTTCTCGAAAAATAATCGGTGGTAATTTCCCTATAATCGAACTGCCAGTTCGATTTTAGGGATTTCCGGATTAACCGAAAAGCTTGAAGTTTCTGATGATAGGAGCGATTGTGTTTGCAACTGTGGACATGAGCTTGATGAAGATGTCCAAAGCAACGCCTACAACGTCCTTACGTGTATCACCGATCGTGTCGCCCGTAACAGAAGCCTTGTGCGCAGGAGATCCCTTGCCGTGGCCCTTGAGCATACCCTGCTCGATGTACTTCTTAGCGTTATCGAACGCACCGCCGGAGTTACCCATGAAGATAGCTCTCGGGATAGCAACGATCGTAGCGCCTACGAGGATACCGCCGACGAACTCAACGCCGAGGATCAAACCGCCTACGATAGGGATCAGGAGAGCGAGGACTGAAGGAAGAACCATTCTGTGGATAGCTTCTCTTGCAGCCATGGAGATCATCATGTTGTAGTCAGGCTTAGCCTTACCGTCGAGAACTTCCTGTGTCATCTGCTTGTCGCCAACATCAGCCATGATCTTAGCTGCATCGATCGTGTTATCTGTGAGGATAGCGCAGAAGTACTCAACGAGAGCACCGCCGAGGATACCGCCGGCAACAACGAAGAAGGAAGCGAAGTTAAGTGTCAAAGGCTCACCGATTGTTGTGTAGTTACCAACGTAAGCCATGATGAGGGAAACTGTAGCGAATGCTGCAGAACCGATTGCGAAGCCCTTACCGATAGCAGCTGTTGTGTTACCGACTGCGTCGAGCTTATCTGTGATCTTACGAACATCAGGATCGAGGTGGCAAGCTTCAGCAAGACCGCCTGCGTTATCTGCGATAGGACCGAAAGCATCGATGGAAACCGTAGCGCCTACGAATGCGAGCATACCGAGAGCGGAGATTGCGATACCGTAAGAACCGCCGATTACACCGGATACGATCAAAGCGATGATGATTACGAATACAGGGAGAAGAACTGATCTTGAACCGACAGCGTCACCCTTTGTAACAACGAAAGCCTCACCCTCTGTGCACATCTCAGCAAGCTTCTGTGTAGGCTTGTGATCTGTAGAAGTGTAGTACTCTGTGATGATACCGATTGCGATACCTGCAATGATACCCATTACGGAAGAAACCCAAGGTGAAGCCCAGCCGAGCTTGAAACCATAAGTTGCAAGGTCTGCTGAAGAAACGCCTGTGCCGTTGAAGATGAAGTAAGAAGCAACGCCGCCGAAGATGACTGTGCATCCTGCAGAGATCCATGTGGAAAGGTCGAGCTCTCTTGACGGATTGTCGCCCATCTTCTTGATGTTAGCGAGGCCCAAGCCAATAAGGCATCCTACAAGGCCGCAGCCTGCGAGGATAACCGGGAAAAGGATCGTAGCGTTGAATGTAGCGTCTGAAACTGACTCGCCGTGTGTCATGTAGAGTGTAACAGCGATCATAAGAGAAGCAGACATTGTAGCAACGAATGACTCCAAGAGGTCGGAGCAGTTGCCGGCGATATCGTTTACGTTGTCGCCGATGAAGTCTGCGATCGTGTTAGGGATTCTTGAGTCATCCTCAGGAAGGTCATGTCTGAGCTTACCAAGGATATCAGAAGAAATATCAGCTGCCTTTGTGTAGTTACCACCGGCAACACGGTTGAACATAGCAACGATGGAGCAGCCGAGTGAATATGTGGAAATTCTCATGATGTAAGGGTTGCAGGTAAGTGCCTTAAGGACAAGTCCTGAGCTTGTAGCATCATGCTTTACGCCGCCGAAGCAAAGGAGAACTGCGAGGAATCCCAACATACCGAAGGCCTGAACTGCAAGGCCGGAAATGGAACCGCCGCAGAGAGCTACCTTAACGGTCTCGCCGATTGAAAGGCTCTCTCTTGCCTTGTTCGAAGTACGAACGTTAGCGTATGTAGCGCTCTGCATACCGAGAACGCAAACGATGGAGCTCATCAGTGCACCCATGAGGAATGTGATACCGCTGGTCTTCTCAACGAAAAGTGTGAAGATAACAGCAACCACAGCAACAACGATGCAGATGCTCTTGTATTCCGTCTTAAGGAAGGTCTGCGCGCCGGAACGGATGATACCAGACAATTCGATCATGTCAGCCGTTCCCTCGGGCATCTTCTTAATGCGGAAGTAATTGAACCCGACGTAGATAAGTGCAAGGAATACTACGCCAAGTACGATTAACCAGGAAGTCGTAAGTAATGACATATACCGGTCCCCTCTCATAAGAATAGATTGAAATTTGTGAAGCATTCGGGCATAGCAAAAACTATTGCCCTAAGCAAAACTACGACATTATACATATAAAAAGATACTTTGGCAATCAAAATATCGTGGTTTTTGCCGTACAAAATAACGATTTTTGAAGATTATTCGTTTATAAGTGAATTGACAAATAACTCAGGGTCAAAGTCAGCCAGATCTTCCACGCTCTCACCGAGTCCGGCAAGCACGATGGGCTTCTTGGACTGGTATGCGACAGCGATGGCTACGCCGCCCTTAGCGCTTCCGTCGAGCTTGGTAATGCCTACATAATCAAGGCCTGTGACCTCACCGAAGCCCTCTGCCTGGATGACTGCATTCTGTCCTGTTGTAGCGTCAATAATGAGCAGCGACTTGATAGCCGCGTCCGGAGCTTCCCTCTCGATGACGCGCCTGATTTTCGCGAGCTCCTCCATGAGATTCTTCTTATTGTGAAGACGTCCTGCCGTATCTACGAGAAGGACATCGGTATTACGTGCCTGTGCCGCATGGATGGCGTCGAAAACTACTGAAGCCGGGTCAGCGCCCTCCTGCTCCTGGGCGATAACGGCTGTTCCCGTCCTCTCACCCCAGGTCTTGAGCTGGCCTACTGCTGCCGCACGGAATGTATCGCAGGCAGCCATAAGGACCCTCTTGCCTTCCTTCTTATATCTGGCAGCAAGCTTGCCCGAAGTAGTGGTCTTGCCCGTGCCGTTAACGCCGATCATGAGGATGATATTGAGCTTTCCGGGAACGATCTCGACTGTCTGGGGTTCGCCCAGGATCTCAAGCATCCTTTCCTTGACTGAAGCGAGGACTGCTTCCTGGCTGTCATCGCCGGTCTTCTTGATATTCTCCTTGACGTGGTCCATGATGTCGACGCTCGCCTGAACGCCGCAGTCTGCCCTGATGAGAAGCTCTTCCAAGTCATCTAACATGTCCTCGTCAAAGTGGCCGCTCGAAGCAGCAAGCTTTGTAAAGCTTCCCGCAAAGAAGCTCCTCGTCTTTTCAAGTCCTCTTTTGAACAGATCTGCAAGTCCCATTATTTAAGCTCCATAGAAAGGATCTTGGATACACCGCGCTCAGCCATGGTAACGCCGTACATCTGGTCGCAGGCTTCCATGGTGCCCTTACGGTGCGTAACAAGAATAAACTGAGATTTAGCCGAGTGTCTTCTTACGAAGTCCGTAAATCTCGTGATATTAACGTCGTCTAATGCAGCCTCGACCTCGTCTAAGATGACGAACGGAGAAGGCTTCAATTCCTGGATGGCAAAGAGCAGGCCGATAGCCGTAAGACATCTCTCACCGCCTGACAGAAGCGACAGGTTCTGAAGCTTCTTTCCGGGCGGCTGAGCCTTGATATCGATGGCGCACTCAAGAACGTCCTCCGAATCGTTGCCCAGAATGATCTCTGCCGTACCGCCTCCGAACAGATCCGTGAAGACCTGGCCGAAGTTCTTGTTGATCGTATCGAAATGCTCCGTAAACTCTGATCTCATCTTGGTCAAGAGGTCATCGATGACCTTCTCCAAGTCCTTCTTGGCAGCTTCAATATCGTCTCTCTGCTTGGTCATGAAGTCGAGTCTCTCGGAAAGCTCTGAGAACTCCTGCAACGCGCCGAGGTTAACAGGACCCAAAGCCTTGATGGCATTCTTAAGAGTCGTGATCCTCTTGGTCTGCTCGCCGACCTTCTCGACCGGCTCTACGCTGTCCTTGATGTTGTCATATGTTGTCTCGTAATCTTCCCAGAGTTTGTTCTTGTTCTGGTCGATCTCGAAAATGATCTTGTCGTACTTTGATACATGCGCATTGAGCTTTGACTGCAGTTCACTTATCGCATTGCTGCTGGAAGACAGTCTGTCACCGAACGATGAGAGGTCGCCTGAGATTACGGATCTCTTCTCAAAGAGCTCTGCGATCTTCGCCTCAAGGACCTTCTGCTGCTTTTCGTTCTCATCGAGCTTGGCATCAAGTTCGTTGATCTCTTTGGTAATGCTGTTAACAGTCTCCTTGGCTTCCTTGATCTGGGAATCAAACTTGTCTCTTCCCTGGTTAGCCTCTTCGATCTGCTTCTTGATATGTCCTGCGAGGTCTAAGATACCGCTTCTTTCAGTGAGCTTGCGCTCAGCGAGAGATGCTGCCTCTCTGACCTTGGCAACGATCTGCTCGAGCTTAACAGCCTGCTCTTCGGAGAGCTTCTGCTGAGCTTCGATCTCTTCCTGATAATCGGAGAGCTCGCCGTTGATCTCACGCTCAATGCGGGTAAACTCTTCTAAATCCTCTTCAAGTCTTATCTTGGACTTGGATACCGCCTGCATGTTCTCATCGTAGTTTGCAAGCGTCTCTTCAGTCTCTTCAAGTCTTGTCTTGGTATTGTTGTATTCGCCCTCAGCCTTAACCTCTTCTAACTGATAGAACTTAAGCTGTTCGCCGAGCTGGGCAAGCTCGCGCTTGATAGTTCCGATGCCGTCGTCAACTTCCTGACGCTGGTCTTCGGAATCGGCAAGCTTTGCTTCCAGGTCTGCAACGGTTTTGGTCAGGGACTCGATCTCGGCTTTTCTGCCCAGGATGCCCGTACCGGCTCCGGTCTTTCTCAAAGAACCGCCCGTAAGAGATCCGCCGGGGTTAACCGAGTCGCCCTCAAGAGTCATGACCTTATAAGCACGGCCTGTCTTGGACGCGATCACTCTTGCAGCGTCAAGATCATGAGCAACAAGGATCCTGCCCAAAAGGTTAGCTACGATGTCTTCAAGATCGCGGCTTGACTTAACGAGATCTGACGCAACGCCGATATAGCCGTTTACGCCCTTAGCCTTGCGGAGATCGTCTTCGTCAATATATCTTGCCTTGATGTTCTCGATAGGAAGGAACGTGACTCTTCCGAGTCTCTTATCCTTAAGTATTCCGATGAGTTCGGCAGCATCTGCCTCACTCTTGGTAACTACATTGTGCAGCGCATTTCCCAAAGCGGTCTCGACAGCAGTCTCGTACTTGGAATCTGTCTCGATAAGGTCACCCAGGATACCTACCATGAGGTGCTTGACCGATCTGTCTGTATCAGCAAGCTCAGTAAGACGTCTTACAGATTCCTGATAACCTTCCTTACGCTTGTCGATGTCCTTCAAAGTCTTAAGCTTTGACTCTTCAGCGGAAAGCTTCCTGTTATTGATCTCGAAGAACTGGTTGAGTTCGACCTGGCGGCCTCTTAACTCTTCGAGCTTCTTATTACGTGTATCGATGTCCTTGGTGACATCGCCCTTGATCTTCTTGATCTCATCCAAGGCCTTCTCTTCTTCGGCAAGCCTTGAGGAAAGTTCGGCCTTGCCCGTCTCGGAAGCAGCTCTTGCCTCCTGCATTTCGCGGATCTTGTCATCAAGGGCAGATATTCCGGCCTGGCACTCGGTGAGCTTCTTTCTGGTCTCGAAAAGCTCTTCCGTCTTGGCCTTTACCTTGGAATCGGCTTTGCCTGCTTCTTTTCTGCTGGCCTCGTATTCTTCAAACTTGGCAAGACGCTCCTTGTCGAGCTCCTCGCTCAAGATCTTGGCGTCATTTGCAGCCTTCAGGAGGCTGTCTGCCTTTGCCTTCTTCTCATTGAGCTCATTGGTGAGCTTGGCGACGGTCTCATCGGTAGACTCCATGTCAGACTTGAGTTCTTCGATCCTCTGGTTGGTCTGGTTGAGTCTTTCTATTGAGACCTTCTTATCTGTCTGGGCCTCGTGCTCGTACTCTGTTAAGTCTGAGAGCTCCTGACGTCTGTCCTCGATCTCGTTATCCAGAGCCTCGCTCTTGGCCATGATCTCCTGATTGCTCTTTCTGAGCTGGTTGAATTCATCTTCACGCTCCTGGATCTCTTTCTCGAGCTGCTCCTTGAGACCGGCGGAATCGCCCATCTCCTTATTAGCCTCAGTGATCTTGTGAACGAGCAAAGATGTCTCGAGCCTTTTTAATTCTTCGTAATTTTCATTAAACTTACGGGCTTTGCCTGCCTGCTCTTCGAGAGGTCCCTTGCGCTCTTCGAGCTCGCCCAGGATATCGTTGATCCTCACGAGGTTCTGCTCAGTGCTGTTGAGCTTGCGCTGTGCCTCATCCTTGCGGACGCGGTACTTGACGATACCGGATGCCTCCTCGATGACCCTTCTTCTGTCTTCGGACTTAGTCGAGAGGATATCGTCGACTCGGCCCTGTCCTACGAGCGAATAGCCGTCACGGCCAAGGCCGGTGTCAAGGAAAAGGACGGTAATGTCCTTAAGGCGGCAGTTGACCTTGTTGATCTGGTATTCGGACTCACCGGAGCGGTAAAGTCTTCTGGTAATGCAGATCTCAGGGAAACCGTAATCTATATATCCGTCGGAATTATCGAAAGTAATGGATACTTCGGCATAGTTCATCGAACGTCTGGCAGATGTACCGTTGAAGATGACATCTTCCATCTTGCCGCCACGGAGCTGCTTGACGCTCTGCTCGCCTAAGACCCATCGAACGGCGTCACTGATATTGGATTTACCTGAGCCGTTAGGACCAACCACGGCCGTAAGACCGCGGTCAAAGTCGATACACGTATAATCGGGGAACGATTTAAACCCCTGAAGCTCAAGTTTCTTAAGATACATTCTTGTGTCAGTTCCGTCTTAATCCTAAATAATCACCCAAGCATTATAACGCAAACAGGACCTTTTTGTAGGACAAACTGTTCAAACGCTGTCAGGGTATAGGCGGATATACTCCTTAATACCCTTTTCCGCGCACTTCTGCTCGGCATCTTTCTTACTGTGTCCGGTGGCACTTGCCAAAAGAGTGTCATCGGAATAAACACTGACATCGAATTCTTTCATATGCGCAGGTCCGCGCTCCCCGGTCACCTCGAAAGTGATCTTGTGCTGGAAGCCCCTTGTCTGCGCGAGTTCTAAGAGTCTGCTCTTGTAATCCAGGAAAATCTCGCCGTTTACCGCTTTCTGAACCGTTTCGGTAAGATTTTTCAAGATACATTTCTTCGCCTGTTCGAATCCGCCGTCAAAATAGACCGCCGCGATAACCGACTCAAAGCAATCGGCCAGCGTCGAATCTTTGTCATTGCCCCCGCTCTGAGCCTCACCCTTGCCGAGGAGCAGATAATCTCCCAGATGGAGTTTTCGGGCAACTTCGGCAAAAGACTTCTCACAAACAGAGACACTTCTCATCTTGGACAGGTACCCTTCATCAGCCTGGGGCTTTAACTCGTAGATCATCTGTCCTACTACTACGTCCAGGACGGCGTCACCGATAAACTCCAATCTTTGATTGGATTCCCAGTGTCCCCTGCCCGTCTCGAAAACATAGGTCGTATGAGTAAAAGCCGTCTCGAGGAGCGACTTATTAATAAAGGTATAGCCCAAATCCTGTTCTAGTCTTGAATAGTCAGTCATAGTCTTATTTACAAGAAACGGCTGAATGCATAAACACGCACCCAGCCGTCTGAAACTTCAATATTTATCAGAGATTGATAATCTCCGGCATATCAGCCCTCTGTAAGGCTCTGAATATACTCGACTGCATCCTTAACGGTTACAACCTTCTCAGCTACATCGTCAGGGATCTCGATATCAAATTCCTGCTCCATAGCCATAACGAGCTCAACCATGTCAAGAGAATCAGCGTTAAGATCGTCAACGAAAGAGGAATCTTCTGTGATTGTATCCTCATCTACGCCGAGCTGATCAACGATCATCTGCTTAATAGAGTTGAAAAGTTCTTCATTTGTCATAATTTGTACCTCCGTACGATTCTTAAGTAAAATCCACAAGTTGTTTTTAATGTAACTTTAGGCTTTTGTCAATAGGATATTTTGACTATCGAAGTTATTTGACATTTACCCCTTCAAATATTGCTTGCCTTTAATAAGATAATCAACACCCGAAACAATAGTCATAATAACACATATTCCGATAAGCACATCCCCGATTATCGTGACCGCGCTGACTTCAAGCGGATATCCTTCAAAGCCCAAGCCGAAGATCTTAAGGAGTAGCGGCTCAAACAACAGATAGATAAGAGCTATCATCTGCGTAACGGTCTTGATCTTACCCACCATCTTCGCAGCGACTACCTCGCCCTTGGATGCGGCGATCATGCGAAGGCCGGATACGGCAAACTCCCTCAGGATAACGATCATTACTATCCAGGCCGAAAGTCTGCCCAGATTAATAAACGCGAGCATTATGCTGATAACGAGGAGCTTGTCTGCCAAAGGATCAAGGAACTTGCCGAGATCGGTGATGAGATTATACTTGCGGGCGATGTGACCATCTAACGCATCAGTAAGGGAAGCAATAATAAAGATCCCCCCTGCTACGAGCATGCCGTAGGAATTGATAAAGTTGTTCCATCCCTCAGGCTGCCACCCGAAAATATTGACCGGCAACATAAAAAGGAGCGTTAAAGGAACAAGAATTATCCTCAATAGCGAGAGCTTGTTGGGCAGATTCATTTCCTAAATACTCCTTTTATCCTTAATATGCGTCCTATAGACAACACACTAATAATATACATAAATTGATTTGCGTCAAATCGTAACGGCCGTCATGTCATATTCGTCCGAACAATCCACGATCCTGGCGTCTACAAAATCGCCTATCTTGAGCTCACCTTCCTGTGAAGCGATGTAAATTACCGGATCTACCTCCGGAGACTCGCCGTAGCTTCTGCCTATATAGAAGATGCCGTCATCGGATACTGAACAGATATTGACCCTGGTCACAGAGTCCAGGCGCTTTTTGGACTGCTCAGCCGAGATCTCCTTCTGGAGCTCATAGATCTCGTCATAACGTCTCTGCTTGGTCTCTTCATCGATCTGGTCAGGCAGATCATACGCAGGTGTCCCTTCCTCAGGGGAGAAAATAAAGCATCCGAGCCTGTCAAACTTCCATTTCTTAAGGTTTTCCTTCATTACCCGGAAATCTTCTTCGGTCTCACCGGGGAAACCCACCATTACGGTAGTCCTTATGATGCAGTCAGGCATGGCCTTCCTGATCATCTCAAGCCTTGATGTGATCAGTTCGGCGTTATCTCTCCTGTACATTGCCTTCAAGATCTTGTCCGAACCATGCTGGATCGGAATATCCAGGTAATGGGCGACCTTGGGGTTATTAGCCATCTCCTCTATCAGATCGGGTGTTATGCCGTCCATATAGCCGTACATGACACGGATAAGCTCGATCCCGTCTATCTCAGAGAGCTTCTTAAGGAGCTCTGCCAAACGCCTCTTCTTATAAAGCTCAATACCATAGTTAGTAGTGTCCTGAGCCGCGAGCACGATTTCCTTGACGCCTCTGGATGCAATGATCTTAGCCTCATCAATAATGTCTTCCATCGGACGGGAGACAAATGTGCCCCTGATAAGAGGGATCGCGCAGAAGCTGCACCTGTGAAGACAGCCCTCGCCGATCTTGAGCCATGCGTAAGCCTCCGTCGAGAGTTCCCTGTCCTTAACCAGATGGGAAAAGCCTCCCTTGCCAGAGGTGAGATTGATCTTCTCGGTCGTCTCTTTATCGAGCTCATCCACAAGCTTAGCTACTACATTGACAATGTCGCCGTAATGAGCTGTTCCCAGGACTGCATCTACTTCCGGCAGCTCTTTAAGGATATCTTCGGGATATCTCTGAGACAGACACCCTGAGACAATGATCTTCTTAACGTTACCATTCGGCACCTTGTAATCTGCCACCTCAAGGATTGCGTCGATCGCTTCCTTCTTGGCGGATTCAATGAAACCGCAGGTATTGATTACCACGATATCTGATTCGGGCACGTCATTTATAACGTTATATCCTGCCTTCTTAAGCTCAGTGGACATGTTCTCGCAATCGATGAGATTTTTCGAGCAGCCCAGAGCCAGAAGAGTGATCTTTATACTGTCATTTGATTTATTCATAGGAACGAATATAGCATAGGCACCCTGCATTTTCTACCTGGATCCGCGAAAAGGAGGCTCAAGCCCCTTAAAGAATCGCAATTGCCAATATGATAATATAGCAATATGAGAACTACTAAACTGACAGGATCTCATAATCTTGGGGTTTTCTCCCGGACAGTTTGTGCGGCACTGTTAAGCTGTGCCTTGACCATCGCCTGCAGTGGCTGCCAAACCGAAATAACCCAACCGGTTTATCCAGATGATACCGCCTCTTCTTCAACAGTAACTCCTTTAGACGATTTAAGTCCTTCCAGAAACTTAAATCCGGATGAATCAGACGCTAATTATGCTTATACAGAACCTCCTCCCGGCACTGCAGAAGAAATGTTCCAATACGAGCTGTCGCTTATCCCCTTTGAACATCTTCAGTTCCTGAAGTTACGCGGCTGGAAGATCGAGTTAACATCAAAAAATCTGGCAGAAGAATACAACTACCCAAGCCAGATATGCGGAATGACCGACTATAACAAAAGGATCATTTACATCTCATCAAACTCCGCCACCATAAGGCGTTCCACCATCCACGAAGTCGGACATGCCATAGCCTACGAACTGGGCTGGGCAGAAGAAAAAGAAGAGTTTTTGAAGATATACGAGGAAGAAAAAGATTACTTCACAGATGTAACCTCAATCGGTGACGGACATGAGACAGCAGATAATTACGAATACTTCGCAAGCGTCTACCAGAACATGATCTTAAACTATCCGCAGACCAGATCAGACGTCCCCAAAACTGTCGAATATATAGAAGAATGCCTTACAAGGATATCGATCTTTGATGAAGACAATCTTCAACCAGCACACCTTGAAGACCATCCCCACTGGACAGCATAAACAAAGCACGGAAAAATTGTGGTTTTGCTTGTTTTTTCGTCGCCTGCAATTTTTCTGATAAAGCACAAATTTTTATTGATTTTCGATAAAATTCTCTTGAATTACGAAAAGTAACGTGTTAACATACCGGTATAAAGCAAACTTCAAGGGGGATAAAAAGATGGGGTACGGTTCTAACAATATCTCGGTCAAAGGCATAATCGGAACAGTATTATACTTCTTAAGCTTTCTCTCATATCTTTACGTGATCCATTGTGGGATTTACGGCCAATATTTCGGCATGCAGGACATCTCCAAGTACTACGGGCTTGACGGAATGATCCTCGCGTTTCTCTTCGGTTTCTTATACATGATCCCTTTGCCCTTCTGCCTTATCTACCAGATCATATTCTTCTGCAAGTTTATCAGACATCACACGATACTAAAGATGGCATCATTTATCCTATCGGTTATCTTTATTTTTGCATTTTTGCTTGTAGCGATTACAGTGAACTAAATACCATTCTTTTGATTCAGGCGACTCAAAACGGAAAACATTAATACGACAATCAGATCAAGGAAGAACAATCTAATCCATTTAAGTCCATAACAACCGGCGGGATCAGCGTTCCAGAAACTTTCTGAACGCTGATCTTGCACATTCAAGGTTATATCCTCTGAGCTTTGCAAGCTTAATGAACTCTTCTTCTCTGTCGGAATAATCAGATGCGGTGCCCGGGTAGTTTGCTTCGAACAAACTCACACAGGTATCGACGTCACTGCCAAGTGAAGCCGTGATGTCATCAGCTATGTCGGGATCTATTCCTGCTTCAAGGAGGCGCTTGTAGATATACTGCCTGCTCTCCTGCTTCTTGTCTGAACGCGCCGTAAGAACCTTACGCGAAGCACGCATATCATCAATATAACCGGTATCTACCAAGTGCTTAACGGCACTGATAGCATCTGCTTCAGAATAGCCCTTCTGAAGCAGATATACTTTTATCTTACCTGAAGAATAAACACCGGTTCCGATATGCCTGATCGCGCAGGTAACGGCTTCCTTGGTCGTAGAATTATCAGACATCGAATCCTAAAATATCGTCATCGTTATCAGAGTCTTCAGCGGGAGCTGCATCAGCACCAGCATCAGAGATAACGTCATCATCGTCAGCGGGCATATAAGAATCTCTGATCTTCTCTTCGATCTCGTCCTTGACATCGGGATGGTCAATGAGATACTGCTTGGCTGCATCTCTTCCTTGAGCGATCTTTGCTCCGTTATATGCAAACCAGGATCCGCTCTTATCGATGATGTTATTCTCAACACCCAAATCGATAATGCATCCTTCGGATGAAACGCCCTTGCCGTACATGATATCGAATTCTGCTTCCTTGAAAGGCGGAGCAACCTTATTCTTAACAACCTTGACTCTGGTGTGGCTGCCTACAACATCTGTACCATTACGGAGAGTCTCAACCTTACGTACATCAAGTCTTACGGAAGCGTAGAACTTAAGTGCGCGGCCGCCCGGAGTGGTCTCGGGGTTACCGAACATGACTCCGACCTTCTCACGAAGCTGGTTGATAAAGATACAGATAGTATTTGACTTGGAAACTACAGGAGCAAGCTTTCTTAATGCCTGGCTCATGAGTCTTGCCTGAAGACCAACATGGGAATCACCCATCTCGCCTTCGATCTCTGCCCTCGGTACGAGTGCGGCAACTGAGTCGATAACTACTACGTCGATGCATCCGCTTCTGACAAGTGTCTCGCAGATCTCGAGAGCCTGCTCACCTGTATCAGGCTGGGATAAAAGGAGATTATCTACGTCAACACCGATATTGCCTGCATAGACAGGATCAAGTGCGTGCTCTGCGTCGATGAAAGCACATGTGCCGCCCATCTTCTGTGCTTCTGCAACACAGTGGAGAGCTACTGTCGTCTTACCTGAAGATTCGGGTCCGTAGATCTCAATGATTCTTCCTCTGGGAAGTCCGCCGATACCCAAAGCGATATCAAGTGTCAAAGCACCTGTAGGGATCGTATCGATCTCAACCTGGGACTTGTCACCCAAACGCATAACGGCACCCTGGCCGAACTGCTTCTCGATCTGCGCCATAGCGGCGTCAAGAGCTTTCCTTCTCTCATCCTTATCCTGAACCTGGGCAACTGAGCCCTTACCGGCATTCTTACTCTTAGCCATATCGTCCTCCTAGAAAAAAGTATTGAACATTTGTTCTTCATTTATGAGTTAATTCTATTGTTATGATACACTTTTGTCAACCGAATTTAGCCCACAAAATTCGTACAAATACATACAAGTCCCGATAATCGGACACTTTGTTTTTAAAAGTCCCAGAAGAACGGCATTTCGAGGTTTTCGATTTTGCCAGAACCGTTCAAGAAAACGACAAGAACCGACAAAAACCGACAAGAACTCAGACTGTTTTAACGGGCGTTCCGATCGGGATATTATCGTAAACCCACTCTGCAACGTCCTTTCTGAGCCTGATGCAGCCGGCAGATATGTGCTGCCCGAGATTTCCGTTCTGTATGGTGCCGTTATAGTTATAAGTAACACTATGGAAGTAATAAGGACCGTTCCACTGCGTCGCATAATAGCAGAGCGAGCCGTGGGAATAGAAATAAGACAGCTTGCCCGTGACTTTATAGTTCCCTCTCGGGGTCTCGTGACCCGGCTTGCCGCATGACATAGGGTAGATCTTGTATAAAGACCACTGCCCTACACTGCCTTTGAAGATCATGATGTAACAGTTATCAATGTCGGCGATGATGTAATAATTCGTTGAACTGGTGTAATAGAACTCATTTATGCAGCGGACATGCTTGGCGGCATTCTTATAGCACCAGTCGAGATTGCCGTTCTTGTCAAGATCATAATAGTCGTCACAGATGCAGGTCATGCCGTTCAGGTGGTCTATATAATTGCTGATAAGTATTTTCTTTATACGGATATTGTAGCTGCTGCAGAGCTTAACGAATTCATTTGAAGATAGGAACTCCCTGAACACCAGATATCTGCTGTATCCGGATTCGAGCCTTCCCACATAATAATTCTTACCGGAATTGTCAGCATAACGCCCGTAACAACCTGTATACAGGTCCTCGACAAAGTCCTCGTCGCTTTGGCCGAGTTCCCTGTACGCATCGGAAAAATAGAAGTGATACATCACATCATATGCGGCTGAGATTCCGCCCTTCAGGCTCTTTGCCAGATCGTGCTTTTCGCTCTCATCGGCATGCATCTGACGGGTAACTATCGCATAAAGACGTCCGACGAACTTGAAGTACATCGGATCGATATCCTCTTCTTCAGCGGATTCATCTGCCGTAGAAGCATCATCTAAAGCAATAACCGGAACACTGCTGCTAAAAACGGATAAAACAGAAAAGACCGTCAGGAACAGACAGATCAACTTAAGAAAGCGGTTCTTCGACATCAGCATCCTGTTCCTCACAGTCTCAAATAGTCTTAATGACATATTATCATTAAAATTTGAAAACTTATGTTACAAGAATCAGGTCGTTGATCTCTTTGCCTTGCCCTTCTTGAAAATATTCTTTGCCCTCTCGATCCAGTATGTTGCTTCTTCCATACGAAGGATGACCGCCATGGCAAAGAAGACTGCAACGGCAACCGCTGCCTTAAGTGCAAAAATTCCGAGCTGCATTGCCTTTCCGCCCTGGGCAGGAAGGAACATGTTGATAACAAATACCACGCCTGCCATGACCGCTACACAGACAACGCTCTTAAGCAGGAACTTGATGATGCCGTGAGGAGCAAGCTCCTTGCGTCTGCAGTATGTAACTGCAAGAAGCACCATCATGAAGATATTTGTTATCGAATAAGCGAAAGATAAAGACATGAGGCCCACACCGAGCTTGATCATTATGCTGCATGCAACAGGATTGATCACGAGTCCCAAGATGCCTGCAAACAAAGGTATCTTGGTCCGGCCTATCGCATAGAATGCCTGGTTAAATACGTGAACGACAGTTGCCGTAACTATTGCGCTGCAGAAGCCCAAAAGGAATGTAGCCGCGACCTGGGCCTGTTCATTGGTATATGCCGAATGCCACTGGTAAACCGCCTTAACGACATCGACATTCAAAACTCCGATAAAAACAGCTGAAGGAATGGTCATGAACAGTGCGCTTCTCATTGAATGAGAAATGAGATCTGAAGCTTTCTGATATCTCTTTGCTTCGTAATCGCCGGAAAGTTCAGGAGTCATTACGGTAGTGATAGCTACGACAAATACCGAATAAGGTATCTGCCAGATCGAGTTCGCGTTTCTGAAACAGTAAACGCTTCCCTCATCAAACTGCAAAGCAAAACTGTTTAATACGATCGCATTGATCTGTACTACAGATGCCGAGATAAGGATCGGTACGGCACGTTTGAAAACCTTAAAGAGCTCCCTGTCAGCCAGATGAAAAGCGGGCTTGAACTGTCTCATCTGCTTAAAGCCCAATACGTACTGGAAAAGGAAATTGAATAAAGCTGCCACAAGGATTCCGCCTGTCGTCATCATCAGGTGGGTAAGATCATTTCCACCGAAGATGTAGATGGCTGCAATAACCAGAATGTTATACAAGACAGGCGCAAACGAAGTGATCGTAAATCTTCTGTATGCGATAAGGATTCCGTTACAAAGAGCCGCCAGCATAATGAAGAAGATCTGCGGGAACAAAAGCTTGGAAGCCTGTGCTGCCAAAGGCAGGATATCCGGATTCTTAACATTATGGAAAAGGCTGTAGAACTTATATAAAGGTTCTGAGAATATGGTTCCTATAGAGCAGAAGATGATCATTACGATACTTACTGCAGTAATGAATTTGCTTACGACCTTTATGGCTTCTTTTTCCCTGCCTACAGCCAGTTGTGCGCTCATGTATGGAGCGATCGTCGAATAGATTGCCCCGCCGACAAGAAGGTTATAAAAAAGATCCGGGATATTGAATGCGAGCATGTAGGCGTCGCGAAGCGCAGGCTCTGTAAATTTCCAGGAAACGATTACGTCGCGGATAAGACCCGATCCTTTTGTAATGATGAGACCGATACCGACAATGATCGCAGATAAAGCAAAGCTCATCCCCTTCTTTTTGGCAGGAGACATTGTTTTCTTGCTTTCTTCCGAATTAGTTTTTTCAGACACTTATGCTTTACCTTCCTTAACCAGTCTGACAGCCGCATCTAAAGCTGAAAGCACAGTATAGGAGCGTATAGTATCCCTGTCTCCATCAAAATTCAACCTTAAAGTCCCGGTATGATCACCAAAAGTATCCGGTGCTTCATAACAATACCCCAAAAATACCGTGCCTATGGGCTTACCGGGCAAGGCTCCTGTAGGGCCGGCTATTCCGGTTACGGAGACTACAAGATCGCACCCGAGGACCTTAGCGCCGCCATTTGCCATGGCAAGTGCGCACTCTTCAGATACTTCGGTATGCTCGCTGATTAATTCAGAAGAAACACCCAGGACATTCTCTTTTATCTCATTCGTATATGAGACTACAGAGCCTTTGAATACCGCGGAAGCTCCGGGGATATTAACGACAGAAGCCGAGATAAGTCCGCCTGTAAGGCTCTCAGCAAATCCGACAGTAACTTTCTTTTCTTTGCAGATCTCAACGAGTTCTTTAGCCTTCCCGTTGATAAGTTCATTTATCTCATTCATTTCCACTGTTTCTCGCCTGCATCTCAAGCCACTCGGTCTCTGTGATAAGGATCTTTCTGGGCTTGCTTCCTTCATATGGTCCGATGATCTTTCTCTTCTCGAGTTCGTCAACAAGTCTTGCAGCCTTAGGGTAACCTAAGCCAAGTCTTCTCTGAAGAACTGATACGCTCGCGCTGCCGTTCTCAAGTACGGTCTGGACTGCCTGATTGAACAGTTCGTCATTCTCAGATCCGCCTGATGAACCGCCGGATGATGAACCTCCGAGGACCTGGTCACCGCCTTCTGTGACTCTGTCTATATCCTTGATGATGGCTTCATCGTACATTGCGCCATACTGCTTCTTGAGGCATTCGACAACATCTTCAACCTCTTCATCCTTAAGGAATGCGCCCTGTCCTCTTATAGGCTGGGGAGCACTCATAGGCGCATAGAGCATGTCGCCCTTACCGAGGAGCTTTTCTGCTCCGTATGAATCAAGAATGGTCCTTGAGTCAACACCTGAAGTAACTGCGAAAGCGATCCTCGAACCGATATTTGCCTTGATTACACCCGTGATGACATCAACGGAAGGTCTCTGTGTGGCAATAAGCAGATGGATGCCTGCAGCTCTGGCGAGTGCCGCAAGTCTTGAGATATATGTCTCTACTTCCTTTGCGGCTACCATCATGAGCTCGGCAAGCTCGTCGATAACTATAAGCAGCAAAGGCAGATGCTCTACCTGAGGATCGTTCTTATACTTCTCGTTAAAGCCCTTGATATCTCTTACCTGGCCCTCCTCGAAAAGCTTATATCTTCTCTGCATCTCATTAACTGCCCAGTTAAGAGCGCCTGCAGCTTTCTTAGGGTCTGTGATGACCGGCATTATGAGATGAGGAATGCCGTTATAAACTGAAAGCTCAACTACCTTAGGGTCAACAAGGATCATTCTGACTTCTTCAGGAGAAGAATGAACGAGGATACTTGTAAGGATGGAGTTGATACATACAGACTTACCTGAACCTGTAGAGCCTGCGATCATGAGGTGAGGCATCTTGGCAAGGTCACAATAGATAGGTCTTCCGGGGATATCTCTTCCCAAAGCAACAGTAAGAGGAGATGCGGCCTTGAATTCCTTTGTCTCGACAAGACCTCTTAACTGTACAGCCGTAGCAGTGTCGTTAGGGATCTCGATACCGATCGCGCTCTTGCCCGGAATAGGCGCTTCGATTCTGATAGAAATGGCAGCCATTGCGAGCATGATGTCATCCTGGAGATTTGTGACTCTCGATACCTTGGTACCGGTCTCAAGCGTCAGCTCGAATCTGGTGATGGAAGGTCCGTGAGTGATATTAACTACTCTTGCAACGATACCGAAGCTCTTGAGGGCTTCCTCAAGCTTCTGCGCCTTGGCCTTAAGCTTTCTTTCAAGGTCAGCATCCGCACGCTGCTTGATGTCAGGTGCCAAAAGCGTGGTAGGAGCAGGCTTGTAATTTCTGAGTTTTCTTCTCTGGGCACGGAGCTGTGCTTCGTGCTGCTTTGTCTCTTCTGCAAACTCGATTCCGGGAGTAACCGGAACAGATTTAGCCCGTGAAGAAGTTTTGAGTATTCTTCCCTCAGTTGTGCTGTAACCCGCAGTATTATCATTGCCGGCATTGATAGTGATGCCGTCAGCCGGTGCAGGTGCTGCGGCAGGCTTTACTTCCTCAATGCTATCGTCTTCGTACTGTGAGAGATTGATCTTCGGCTCTCTTACCGAACGGTCAGGCTCTGAATAATCGTAAGCCGAGCCGTATTCTTCGCCGACCTCATACGGGCCTTCGGGAGCATCGTTGACATCATCAGGACCGCCCTGGTCTTTATCCTTGGAATCGGAAAGATCGTAAAAATCATCTTTCCTCTTGGGATCAAGGAACGATAAAGTCTTTCTCTGCTTCTTGGTTTTCGCTGCATTCGGAAGGTTCAAAGGATCCGTGATATAACCGAAGTCGGCAGAACCTTCCTGGCCGTTTGAGACATTGTATTCCTTCTCATTGAAAGCAAGCTTGCCCGGCTCCTGGTCGACAGCATGGATCTGTCCGCCGGTCATCTTGTCAACATCGGCAAAGCCCGAAGCGCCGTCGATAGGCATATTGGTCATGAAAGGGCCCTGCTTCTGGGGCGCACGTCCGCTTGGATTAGGATTGTTCTGGACAAAACGCGAGCCGTAATCAGGAGTATTTACGGGCGGGATCACACTGCCGTCACCGTAAGAGATGACTGTCGTACCTGCACTCTGTCTTGCTCTGTGAATATTTGTGTCACTGTATCCGTTGCCTGAATACATCTGGTAGTTCGGATCTTTGTACTTCTGGTCCTTGTGGCTTACCACGGAGTTATAGACCTTGCCTGATGCAGTGCTTATAGCCTGCGCGGTCTTCCTGGCAGTGGCCTTGATGGAAACTCTGAAGACGAGCAGGATCTGGGTAAGCAGGAAAACTATGATAGCGAGGATTCCTATCACTGTGCCTGTCACCTTATAAAGCGCTACGGCGATAGAACCTCCGATGATGCCGCCGGTCAATGTGAATGAAGAGCTGGCAGGATTATTGATGAGCTCTGATTTCTCGCCTGAATCCCAAAGGAGAGATAAAGCTTTAAGTGCCGACGTCTTTCCGTCGTTCATCTGGCACAGGCCCTCGAAATAGACCATATCCATGGAGATGAGCGCAATGAGCGCAGATACGGAGACCAGAAGCAGGATCATACTCCTGACTCTTATTCCCGATACGCCCTGTCTCTTCTCAAAGAAAACATCCAAAGCAACGTAGAGGATGTACACGGGGATCGCATATGCGGCGACGCCTACGAGACCGAAGAAGAAGCTCTTTGCGGTCGCGCCGATAACGCCTGTCAGGGAAACAGGCAAATAGAATATCAATATCATTGCAATTGCAAAGAAGAACAATACTACTCCTGCAGCTTCCTTGCGCGATGTGTCCCTGCTCAAATCCCTAACCTCCTAGCAGCCTTATATAAAAGCGCCATTGTCTTGGCATCTCTAATCGTACCACTGTCTGCCATCTCAACAGCATCTTTAAGAGGCATTTTAACAGTAGAGATGTACTCATTTTCGTCCGGCGTGCCGCCCTTGTACTCAAGACCGGTTCCGATAAAAAGACTTATGATCTCACTGCAGTAACCCGGCGTAGCTGCTATAGCGCCTACGCTCTCGATATTTCCCGCGGTAAGACCGGTCTCTTCAGTTATCTCTCTTGCAGCGCAGGTCAGGGGATCTTCTCCCTCTTCGATCTTGCCGGCGGGAGCTTCGAGCATTACCGTCTCAAAAGGGCTCCTGAACTGCTTTACCAGATAGCAGTTGCCCTCGTCATCAAGCGGGAGGATACAGGCTCCGCCGTGATGCTTGACTATCTCTCTAAAGCTCTCCTTGCCTTCGGGCGTTATGATCTTCTTTATCTCAACATCAAAGACCCTGCCTTCAAAGACCGTCTTCTTATCGATGGTCTTCTCGAAAAGCATATCGTCACTGCAATTGATCTTGCCCATGTATCTACCCTTTTCCCTCGCTGATCTTCTTCCACTCGGCTACCGCGAGCTCATCACAGCGGTTATTGAATTCATTCTCGGCATGCCCCTTGACCTTATGGAAAGTGACATTGTGTGTGTTCGTAAGCTCAATAAGCCTCATCCACAGATCGCTGTTGGCCACTTCAGCCTTGGCACTGTTCTTCCAGCCGTTCCTGATCCACTTCTCGATCCAGTTCTGGCTGAATGCATTTACGACATAAGCGCTGTCGCTGTAGACATCCACCTTGCAGGGGCGCTTAAGAGCAGCAAGGCCTTCGATTACCGCCATGAGCTCCATACGGTTGTTAGTCGTATCGCGTTCTCCGCCAGAGAGCTCTTTCTTGGCTCCTCCGGCCATGAGAATAGCTGCCCAGCCGCCCGGTCCGGGATTGCCCGAACAAGCTCCGTCAGTATAGATTGTTACTTCGCTGATCAATGCCATATGAGCGGGCTTACTTGTTGCCCTTCATCTCCTGCGTCTTATCGTAAGCAGCGGTAACGGATTTGATGACCGCATTCCTGAGGCCGTTCTCTTCGAGCGCCATAACGCCGGCAATCGTAGTGCCTCCGGGTGAGCAGACCATGTCCTTAAGCACTGCAGGATGTGTGCCTGTCTCCAAAGCGAGCTTGCCGGAGCCTGCCACTGTGGCAGCAGCGATCTTAAGAGCATCTGCTCTCTTTATTCCGAGGCTGACTGCCGCGTCTGCCATAGCTTCGATAAAGAGCATAACATAAGCAGGACCCGTACCGGATACGCAGCCGATAGCATCTAATGTATTCTCATCGCAGAGGATCGTCTCTCCGCAAGTATTAAGGAGCTTAAGAACAAAAGCTGATTCCTCATCAGTAAGACCGACGGGACATACAGCCGCAACGCCTAATCCTACCTGTGCAGGCGTGTTGGGCATGATCCTTACGAACTTCCTGCCTTCGCCTAAGATCTTGCCGATCCTGTCGCAGGTAACTGCTGCAGCAATCGAAAGCACGATAGCCTCAGGCTTAAGGCTGTCCTTGATGCCCTTGAGAGCATCGTCAAAATGAATGGGCTTTACGGCCATCAGGATATAGTCTGCACCCTCAACTGCCTCTTTTGCAGAAGAAGCTGCGTTAACGCCGAGATCATCGGCACATTTCTTACAAGCTTCAGGAAAAACATCAAAGCACCATGCTTCTGACGGGCTGATAACTCCGCCCTTAACGAATCCGCCCAGAAGGGCCTTGCCCATATTGCCGGTACCGATAACTGCTAATCTCATAGAGTATCTCCTTAAATAATATATATACAAAGTCGGTTCAATCTTAACATTACCCTTGACATAGTGCAAACCAACTATTAAACTGTTCGTTGCAACACAGGGGAGTGGCTCAACGGTAGAGCAGCGGTCTCCAAAACCGCCGGTTGCGCGTTCAAATCGTGTCTCCCCTGCCAGTTTTCAAAGCTGTCTTACGAGCAGATCTTAAGGATCCTCACAAGACAGCTTTTTATTTTGCCTTCTAAATTGTCCGCAAAACGCCATGTCAGGCCCACAAGAAGTCATTCTATGTTAGAATCATTGATGTCTGAGACATAATGTTTCCAAGGAGCTCTAAGGATGACATCCAAACTGTTCAAGGGACCGGCATACGCGATCTGTTCGTTTATCGGACTTGTTTATTTCCTTTGCTATTTCGGCCGGCCCGAGAAAACCTCTTCCAGAGTCGTATATCTGATAACAGGCGTTTTCGCGATCTTCGCATTCATAATAAATCAGGCTGTCTTTTCTAAAGAATCCAATGAAGTAAGCGAAAAGGACAAGAAGTACAGATCCAAAGTCCTCCTGGGCTTCGCGGCACTTTTCGGTGTCATGGTAGCCGTTGCCAATTACGAGCACTACAAGTACCTTCCTGTCACATCGCAGCTGATCACCATCTTGCTGCTGTTCTGCTCTGCAGGTGTGGTATTCATTAATATCTTCAGATTCTGTGACAGCCTTCTTGCAAAGCATGACATCGCAAAGCAGGACAAGCCTGCAGATCCGGCAATATGGTTCATCGTCTGCTTCACTTTGCTTGCAGCCTTTTATATGCTGGTCTTCTTCCTCTGCTCATATCCCGGACAGATCTGCTCGGACAGCTTGAACCAGATCCACCAGATAGTTACAGGCGATTATTCGAATCACCATCCCGTATACCATACATGGATAATCGCCATTTTCTATAACATCGGAATGGCTGTTTTCCATGATATAAATGCCGCAGTCGCAACATATACGATCTTCCAGATCATCTTCATGGCCGCTACCTTCGCTTTTATGATCTCCACCATCATCGAAGCCGGCGGCAGAAGGCTCTTCGCGGCAGGCTGGCTCATATGGTTCCTTCTGACGCCCTGCCACATCATCTTCAGTTTCACGCTCTGGAAGGACAGCCTTTACGGCGCCGTCGTTTGCCTCTTCACCATATACCTCTACAGGATCTTCAAAAAGCTCGGCAAGAGGCAGTTAGTCAATTACGCAATGCTCTTTCTGACAGGCGTCGGCTTTAATCTCTTAAGAAGCAACGGTCTGCCGGCATTCCTGCTGCTCATCGTCATCTTTGCCATAGTCGCCGTCATCACGAAGAAGATCGATAAGAAGATTCTTTTCGCATTTTTGGCATCCTTGATCGTAGCTCTCGTTATGAAATTCCCCATTCTCAAAGCGATGAACATCCCTCAGGCCGACACGGTCGAGATGCTCTCTATCCCTGTCCAGCAGATTACAAGGATCGCCAGGGAGAATTACGATTTCACGGACAGCGAGAGGGCCGTCTTAGATCAGGTCGCTTCTATCGAGAGAATGGAAGAAAGATACAATCCCAGGATCTACGATTACGCAAGAGACGTTATCCGCTATGAGGGTAACCAGCAATACATCAAGGACCACCCGTTCCAGTGCCTTGGCACATGGTTTACCATCGTAATAAGACACCCCGTCCTCGCCACCCGCGCGTGGGTCGACCAGACATCCGGCTACTGGAATCCGTGCTCATATTACTGGATGAAATGGTGGGACGGAGTCTGCGAGGAAGACGGATTAAGGCTCACTGTAAACTCTCCTGCCGCATACGAGACTTTCCACGAATATGTAAGATGGTTTACCGATGAAAACGCTATTCTCGTCCAAACATATAATGTAGGTCTGCATGTATGGATAATCCTGTTCTGCTTCGCATACTGCATCTATTACAAGCGCAGGAATACTCTCATCACGCTGCCTGTATTGTGCCTTGTAGCTACGATCCTGATAGCAACGCTCATGCATGACGAATTCAGATTCGCCTATCCCATCTACACATGTCTGCCCCTCATTGTCTTCAGCGCTTTTGCCCGAAAAGAAAAAACGGGAACGCAAAGGATTTCAGCCTGACAGAAATGGTAAAAGCCAAAGAACCCAAGGCTAAAAGCAATGAAGCAGATCCGGATATAATTCCTGAAGCGTAATACTTTCCAAGCAAAAAGATAAGGGGCCGTAAAGCCCCTTATCGTTTGATAGATCCTGTTTTAACTCAAGTTGCTGAAGCGCTTGTCTCAGATACAGCAGACTCAGATTCAGAAGAAGGAACCGGTTCTTCAAATGTCCTTGCAATCTGCGCGTCGCTTAAGATCTTTGCGGGAACTGCTTCGATAACAATGTAACCGCTCTCGTGTCCGCCTACTCCGGGTTTTACGGCGATCCATCTGAAAGCGATATCGCCCATCTTAACGTACATTCCGTCGCCTGCATAATCACTCATCTCATTGAGAGCAAGATATTTGGCATCGAACTCGGTCATATCCGGATAGAGAGCCTGCAGCGTGCTTGCGAAGAACATCCAGACTCTGACCCACTCGTCCTGGCTTCCCTCATCGTAAGCGATATAGACTCTTACATGTGTGAGCTGGCCGTCAGTCTTTCTTGTAGCGCCTTCAAGTCCGGCATCGTAAAGAACAGAAGCGTGGCCCGTGAAGTAATCAACATAGCGGCTGTCATAAAAGAGTGTCTCGGTCTCGCCTAAGATACCGGGATTTGCGGAACGGTCAATGTAATCGATCTTCTTGATGCTGATATCAAAACCGCTCTCAAAGAAATACATTGTCGTGTCACACTGATTGAATCCGTTCTCGAATTCTTCAAGCGTCATATTCATGGTAGGAGCTTTGACACTCGGAAGCAGGAAGTAGATAACTGCAACGATGATCATGACGAATGCCAGAAGGAGTGAGACAGGAATGAGCGGATCTTTCTTGCACTTCTCGATAAAAGGAAGATTTACGAACTCATTGTCAGAAGACTTAGACTTTTTAGCCTTGGGCTTCTTTTCCACAGGCTTCTTTTCTTCAGGCTCTTCTTCGGAATCATCAGAATCTTCTTCAGCATCATCAGAAGCATCTTCTCCGGATTCAGCTTCAGACTCTTCTTCTGCTTCTTCAGCTGCTTCTTCAGTATCTTCAGCTTCTACGGAAGCTTCGATCTCTTCAGAATCCTCTTCTGTATCAACAGCTTCAGACTCTGTGATCTCTTCTTCCTCGTTGATCTTTATATCTTTCTCTTCAGGCTTAGCGCCCTTCTTTGACTTAGACATTATAGGAATCCTCCAATTCAACCTTGATATTATATATATTAAGTGCTGTCTTGTAAAACCGAAGTTTCTTAAGGGGGCAGGCAAGCTTTCCCGGAATCGTGTAAAATATCAGGAAGGATAAGATTTAAGGGGGATAATCTAATGCCGCATCTTTTGATTTCAGGTGGCAGCCGCGGGATCGGCAGAGCCTGCGTGGAGCTTTTCGCACGCAAGGGATACAAAGTATCATCATTGAGCCGCACAGGCAGGAACGAAGACGCCGTTGACGATGTCAGTTATTTCGTTTGCGATGTAAAAGAGCCTGAAAGTGTTTCCAAAGCCGTAAATGACGCAATCAGCGAAAACGGCAATATCGACGTTCTTATCTCCAATGCCGGCATCGCCCGTTCAGGACTTGCGCAGGATATGGGATTCGGAGATTACAGGGATATCATGGACACTAACTTCGGCGGACTCTTTAACCTCACAAGCGAAGTTATTCCCCATATGGTAAGACAGGGCAAAGGCGTTATTCTGGCTGTATCTTCAATGTGGGGACAGACAGGCGCATCCTGCGAAGCGCTTTATTCGGCAAGCAAAGGTGCAGTGGATTCATACATCAAATCACTTGCAAAAGAGCTTGGCCCTTCAGGCATCAGAGTCAACGCGGTATCGCCCGGAGCTATCGAGACAGACATGATGAAAGGCTTCGGAGAAGAAGACCGCAAAGCGATCTGTGACGACACTCCCGAAGGCAGGCTCGGAGACCCTGAAGAGATCGCCGAGACACTGTATTTCCTGCAGTCTGACAAAGCATCTTTTATCACCGGCCAGATCATCGGCGTAAACGGCGGATACCTGATTTAATTGCTTTACCCATTTCTATCCTTTAGAATATTAGAACATGTGTCTGTACACATGCTGCCTTAAGCTACAGAAAGGAGAGGTCTTATGGCTCAAAATAATTACTCTAAGATAACCCCCGAGATCAGCCGTCTTGCGGAGATATGTCAGTCTAATGCCATAGATCCCAAACTCTACACCAAATACGATGTCAAGCGCGGCTTAAGAGACGTTAACGGTAAGGGTGTTCTCACAGGTCTTACAAAGATCTCCGAAGTCAACGCGACTAAAGTCGTTGACGGCGAGACCGTACCTGCTCCGGGCGAACTGTTCTATCGCGGAATCAACGTAAAGGACATGATCAAGGGCCAGCCCGAAGAGATGCATTACGGATTTGAGGAGACCACGTATCTTCTCTTGTTCGGAAAGCTTCCGAATGAAGAGGAATTAAGAAGATTCAGGAGTCTTCTTGTTGAGGCGCGCTCTAAGATGCCCAAGAACTTCTTCAGAGACGTAATCATGCAGAAGCCTTCTTCTGACCTTATGAACAACATCCAGAGAGGTGTTCTTAACCTCTATGCTTACGATACACAGGCTGCAGACATCTCGCTTCCGAATGTTTTAAGACAGTCTTTGGAATTGATCTCCATTTTCCCGAGCCTTGCAGTACACAGCTACAATGCAATGCGCTATTACCTTGACCGTGATTCCCTCGTAGTTCACAGACCGAGGCCGGATCTTTCGACAGCAGAGAACTTCCTCTACATGTTAAGACCCGACAACAAGTTCACACCTCTCGAAGCAAAGATCTTAGACGTATCTCTCATGCTTCACGCAGAGCACGGCGGCGGTAACAACTCCACGTTTACAACACACGTTGTAACCAGTTCAGGCACCGATACTTATGCATCTGTAGTAGCTGCATTAAGCTCCCTCAAGGGACCTAAGCACGGCGGTGCGAACATCATGGTAGTCAAGATGTTCAAAGAGCTCGAGAGGAGCATCTCCGACTGGGAAGATGACGATGAGATCCTCGCTTATCTCGAGAGGATCCTCCACAAGGATGCATTCGACCGTTCAGGCGTTATCTACGGTATGGGACACGCGATTTATTCGATCTCCGATCCCAGAGCCCAGATCTTCAAGCGCTACGTCAGAGATCTCTCGGCAGAAAAGGGACGCACAAAGGAATTCGAGTTCTATGAAAGAGTCGAAAAGCTCTCTGCAGAGCTTATCGCCGCAGAGCGCAAGATCTACAAGGGCGTATCTGCCAACATCGACTTCTACAGCGGCTTCGTTTATTCGATGCTCGGCATCCCCATGGAGCTCTACACTCCCCTCTTCGCCATCGCAAGGATCTCCGGCTGGTCTGCTCACAGATTGGAAGAGCTCAACGGCAAGGGCAAGATCATACGTCCTGCCTACAAGAGCGTTCAGTCCAGAGTCAAGTATCATCCGATCGATGAGCGCGAATGACCGGTCGATTAATACCATTCATAACATAGGGCTGTCCTAAAGAAAGACAGCCCTTTTTTTGCGAAAAGCAATGCCGCAAAGTAACATGTTTTAGAGGTGGTCAAGTGTCACTTTTTAGTCCTGTAGACCGTTTATCCAGGATTCGAGCTCTTCTCTTGACACGTCTGCTCCGAATCTCCTGCCTTCAAGCCAGTTGCCGCTTCCGGCATTTGCAGAAAGAGCATTGCCGCTGTTTCCGATGCCGCTGCTGCCAGACGTACAGAACGGGATCACGGTTATTCCGCTGAAATCGTATCCTTCAACAAAAGTATCCATGATACGCGGTTCCTGACCCCACCATATCGGATAACCGATGTAAATCGTTTTATAACCGTCAAGCGACAAGGGGTCGCTGCCTATTTCGGGACGAGCAGAAGCATCATTCTGCTCTTTGGTCGTACGGCTGTCATCATCGTTCCAGTTAAGGTCATCACTCGTATATTCCTGCAATGCCTTGATCTCATAAATATCGGCATCTGTAATATCGGCTATCAGCTCCGCAACGCCTTTAGTATTGCCGGTAGCGGAAAAATAAACGACCAGCACTTCTTTTCCCTTATCCCCGGATGATTCGGGTGATGATCCTTCAGTTTCCTTTTCCAAGGTACCTTCTGACGGTCCGGACACTAGCGTGCTCTCAATTTCTGAAGCATCTGTTTTTTCAGATACATCAGACGGAGCGTTACTGCCACAGGCAGTAAGTCCTAACATCAATAAGCCTGATGTCATAATAAGAATTAGCTTTTTCATAAAAGATCTCCGTTATTTCAGTTTTCCGTACTCTTCACTGTCAACTCTTTCAAGCCATTCGTTGCTTGTGTCTTCGCCTGAGACTTCGATCGCAAGATGAGAGAACCATGAATCGGGGGCAGCTCCGTGCCAATGCTTTACTTCGGCAGGGATATTGACCACAGTGCCCGGAGTCATCTCTATTGCGTCCTTTCCCCATTCCTGATAATAGCCTCTTCCGCCTATACAGACCAGCATCTGGCCGCCGCCTTTTTTTGCATGGTGGATGTGCCAATTGTTTCTGCATCCGGGTTCAAACGTTACATTAAAAACAGGGACCTGTTCTACCGATAACGGTGCAAGATAGCTTCGGCCGACAAAGAATTCCCCGTAAGGATTGGGCTCGCCGACAGGAAAAAAGATCGTGTTCTGATATCTGTCTTTCTCATTAAGCTCAGGCACATCTTCATTCCACACGTCTTTGGCAAGACGGAATACGGCCCAGCCTTTAGGCCAACCTGTATACATGGCCGCATGCGTGATTATCGATGCGATTTCTTCTTTCGTCACACCGTTCTTTTTAGCGTTCTGAAGGTGATATGTCAGAGAAGCATCCGTGATCCCGGAAGCCATGAGGGACACAACTGTAATTATACATTTAGTCTTTAGATCAAGTGCTCCGTCATTCCACACTTCACCAAAAAGTACGTCATCGTTCAGATGAGCAAACATCGGAGCAAAATCCCCGAGCTGATCTCTTCCGGCAGTCTGTATAATTCTTTCACTCATATTGATCGATCTCCTTTCTTGTCCATGTTTTTGAGGATCATACATGTTTTCTTTTTGAATCAGAGGGTCTGTTCTGAGCCATCACGCCTGCAAGAGGATGCGGCACATATAGCTCTTCGAGATACGCAGTCTCTTCATCCGTGAGTTCAAGACCGGTTGCCTTCACCGCACCTTCTATGTGGTGAATCTTCGTTGCACCCACAACAGGTGAAGTAACTTTTGAAATAAGCCAGGAAAGAGATACCTCTGTCATAGTTACTCCGCGCTTTTCAGCGATCTTTGCAACTCTTTCTATGATCACATTGTCTTTATCCGCTGTGGCATCGTATTTGAACTTTGCATAGCTGTCTTCAGTTGCCCTTTTGGTATTGCCTTCTTCCGGTCTTCTGGCGAGACGTCCGCCGGCAAGGGCACTGTATGGGGTAAGCGCTATATTCTCTTCTTCGCAATATGGGACCATCTCCCTTTCTTCTTCACGGAAGATAAGATTATAGTGTCCCTGGATCGAAACGAACTTCCGGAAGCCTTCTTTCTCCGCTATAGCATTTGCCTTTGCAATCTGCCATGCAAAACAATTGGAAATGCCGATATAACGAGCTTTTCCCTCATTTACGACACGGTTAAGGCCATCAAGGATATCATAAACCGGTGTATTCCAGTCCCACATGTGATATATGTACAGATCCACATAATCCATCCCAAGATTCTTAAGGCTGGCATTGATCATGTCTTCGATATGTTTTTGACCTGTAACACCTCTTTCGATCTCGTCACGGGAGCGCGGAAGAAATTTGGTAGCAACGATCACTTTATCCCGCCTGGCAAAATCACGGAGTGCTCTTCCGAGATATTGCTCGCTCGTGCCGTTCTGATACGCTATGGCCGTATCGAAAAAATTAACACCAAGATCAAGACCACGCTTGATTATCTCTCTTGAATGCTCCTCATCAACAGTCCAGCTGTGCTGTCCTGCCGTTGCGTTTCCAAAACCCATACACCCCATGCATATACGGGATACATTAAGATCTGAATTTCCGAGTTTTGCGTATTTCATACTGATCAGGTCCTCACTATTTAAGTAGTCTCAAAATGCAGGTGTTTGTTATCTCAAACACCGTCTGATACGTAAAATCAACATGCGCTTTGTTCATCGCTTCGCGCTGTTTTTCTGTTACAGATGTATAAGGATAGATGCCAAACATAAACGGGAAGAAAACGTAGATGAAATTCCTTATTTCATTTTCCGTCATCCGGGGACAGAACTTTGTCAGTATCAGGTTCATATTTCTGATGGATTCCCCGTAAGACATCTTGAACGATACCAAAAGCTCCGGCCTGCTGTTTGACTCCATATCGTAGTTATTCATCGACAAAAGCTTTAAGAGCTGCTCCCGTTTTGCAATGGAAGATGCGATCTTTTCGGATAACTGCTCTTTTTCCATTTTGCTGTTTTCATTAAGGATATTGAAAAGATCGTTGTTCCACCGGTCGTATTCTCTGGTATAGAGCGCGAGGAATATTTCTTCTTTTGTCTGAAAATAGTTATAGATCGAGGTCCTCGTAAAAGACGTGACATTACCGATCTCTTTCAACGTAATATCCTTGAAGCTCATGGTCTCATACAGCTTCTCACAGGCATTGATTATCTCTTCTTTTCTGGCTGCTGTTAATTCCGGCGATCCTTTAGGCATGTGTAATTCCTCATATTCGGATATTATTCTGACACAATGTCAATATCATTCTATATCCATTCTGACACAGCGTCAATATCAAGCCGGAGCAATCAGCCTGTTTTTTATGAAGTTGACTCAGAATAATGTGGCATTTACATTTCCTCTGACAGGCATAACAGCTTTATAACAAGAACCGAATAACAAAAAAGCGGGGCTGTCTCAAATTAAGACAGCCCCATTTATAACTCAAAAACTTTCGTTATTTCTCAGATAAAGATAAGGATCAAGCCTTATCCTCTTCCTCAACCTTTCCGAAAAGGTTAAGTCTGAAAAGCATAGCCTCATCGTCAGGATCAGAGCAGGAGATCTTAGCGTTGCAGACGATTCCTCCCTCGATAAGCTTCATGATACCTGTGATCTGGCTGAGCTTGCTCTTAAGGTTGAAGCGGTCACCTTCATCCGTAAGAAGGATTACGCTGCCCTTGCACTGATCAAGTGCCTTCATAAGTGTTGCAACATCAATGTTGTCTAAGTAAAAAGCTTTCATTATGTAATACCTCCTTGTATGGTATAAATTCCTTTTTTACTATCCCCAAAGGCTTTCCCTTTGGACAGCTACATAGTACTCTTCATCCCCGCTGCAAACAATGGATTTACTTAACAGATTGCATAACACAAAGGTTCTGTTTTTGTGCATATTGCACAATCACAGAACCTTGATTTTAGTGATTAAAGAGACGGTCAAAATGCCGCAAACGCAATAAATACGGGCCTTATCAGTATCAGTTCCCGATGAGCTTATCAGCGTACTTGGTGTTATCGAACGTAGCGAAGTAGTCATTGAGCGTCTGTGCCCTTCTGATCTCTTCTACTGATCCGTCTTCCTTGAGCAGGAGCTCTGCGCACCAGAGTCTTCCGTTATAGTTGTAGCCCATTGCAAAACCATGCGCGCCTGCATCGTGAATAGCAAGATAATCGCCCATATCGATCTTAGGTAGCATCCTGTCGATCGCGAACTTGTCGTTATTCTCGCAGAGGCTTCCGGTGACATCATACTTGAAGCTGCAGGGCTCATCCTCCTTACCGAGAACCGTAATGTGATGATATGCGCCGTACATAGCAGGTCTCATGAGGTTTGCTGCGCATGCGTCTACACCGATATATTCCTTATAGATGTGCTTCTCGTGAACAGCCTTGGTGATGAGCATGCCGTAAGGAGCGAGCATGAATCTGCCCATCTCGGTATAGATAGCAACATCGCCCATGCCTGCGGGAACGAGAACACGCTCGAACTGCTTTCTTACGCCCTCACCGATAGCCATGATGTCGTTCTGGGTATCTTCAGGTCTGTATCCGATGCCTACGCCGCCTGAGAGATTTACGAAAGCGAATTCGATGCCTACCTTCTCTGCGATCTCTACTACGAGCTCAAAGAGCTGGCCCGCAAGAGTAGGATAATATTCGTTTGTAACAGTGTTACTTGCAAGGAAAGCGTGGATTCCGAACTTCTTTACGCCGTGAGCCTTGAGCTGTGTGTAAGCCTCGATAAGCTGCTCCTTTGTCATTCCGTACTTGGAATCGCCCGGATTATCCATGATGCCGTTGCTGAGCTTGAATACTCCGCCCGGATTATATCTGCAGCTCATCACCTCAGGGAAAACAGGTCCTAAGATGTACTCAAGGAACGGGATATGAGTGATATCGTCAAGATTGATGATGCCGCCGAGATTGGCGCAGAGCGCGTACTCTCTTGCAGGTGTGTCATTTGATGAGAACATGATCGGTCCGCCTACAGCGTCAGCAAGAATAAGCTCTGCCTCCGAAGAACAGTCAAAGCCGAATCCGTAATCGTTGATGATATCCAGAATATAAGGATTAGGTGTTGCCTTTACGGCGAAAAACTCATTAAAGCCCTTATTCCAGGCAAATGCCTCTTTTACGCGTTTGCAGTTCTCGCGGATGCCCTTCTCATCGTAAATGTAGAACGGCGTGTGGTATGATTTTGTGATCTCTTCGATCTGGCTCTTAGTAACAAAAGGCTTCTTCTCCATAACTCTTCCCTCTTAATAAACAATATGAGGTAAATTAACATTTTCTTAAAGGAAATACAAGTTATATGTGCTATATTTACGCTTATCGAAAACGGTCTTTTTTTGTTAAAAAAGACCTATGAATAAGGGAGAAAAACATATGGAACACAACAACATACCTGCCGAGTATCGTCCGATCTCGATGTGGGGCTATTTCGGCTATCAGCTTTTGTTCTCAATACCGGTAGTAGGCTTCATTCTGCTGATAATCTGCTCGTTCTCAAGGAACATCAACAAGAGGAATTTTGCAAGATCCTACTTCTGCTATGCGATCATCTGCATCGTTATCTTTGCAGTACTTCTCGCAACAGGCCTTGCCGCACAAGCTATCAATTTCCTGACCAGTCTGTAAACGTTATTCGGTTTGCTCTGTGTAAACCGGGTCTTCATCGTGATCGAAGCTGCCGGTGATGCCGTAACCTGAGTTAGGCTTGATCGTCCATGTGTAGATCGTATCGAAAACTATGAGAGCGCACAGCGCGATACAGAACCACCTGAGGATATGCTTATTGATCTTTCGTATCAGATTATCCAGGATCGGTGCAAAGACATAGGTGAACGATACGCCGGCTACGGCGAATACAAACAATCCTTCTGCACAGATCCTGCCGTTGATATTGAGGAAGTATCCGCTGTAATCCCACCATTTCCGGTGCAGGAAGTACTCTAACACGACACCTGTGTAATACTCTACCGTTCCGCAAAGGACCATAGTCATGATGGTAAATATAAACGGTCTTTTACGGAAAACGTTAAGGAGCAGCAGGATAAACACTCCGCCGAATCCGTATATCGGGAGCCAGGGGCCATGGAGTACTCCGCGGTTGATGAGCTTTCCCTTCATGAGGAAGTAGTAGAAAAGCTCCCATGCCCAGCCGACGAACGAAAAGATGAAGAACATGAATGTCAGAGACGAGAGCGAATAGTGCCTGAGGTAATGGATATTATCGAGGGCAGTTATTCTTCTCTGCTCAGGTATGGGTGAAAGCCTTGAAGGATATACCGCGCCGTCAGCTTGAAGCTTAAGAGCTTTCATTCTCTGCTTTAATGCCTCACGCTTCTCGTACTCATTCTCGTCCTTGCTGTACGTAATGACAAAGCCGAAGTATTTAGCGAAGAACTTGGTACGCCTTGTCTCAAGGCCTTCCGTAGAATATTCCGGCTTCTGAAGCTCGGTGATCACATCTTCGTAAGTCTCAAGAAGAGTATTGGAATCTGCTCTTACGAAGAGATATGTATCATTAAGCAGCTCTGTGCCGGGCATGTTCTTCTCTTTGCAGAACTTTCGGAGTTCCGTGTAGAATTCGGCATAGCAGCTGATCATGTAAGGGTTTGCATAAAAGATGTTGCCCAGTCCTAAGGTCAGGAATCCCAGGATATTCCAGCCGAGGAAGCTCAGGGTCAAAAGGAAGAGCTTAAACTTATTGCCCTTCATCATGTTCCATGAGAGCTTTACTGCTTCAAAAGGTCTTACGTCAGGATTCTCGGCAACGATATAAGGAACGAGGTACAGACCGTAATGCACTACAGGCCAGCCTACTATAGTCATCATAGAGATGAATTCCAGTACGCTCTTAATACCCATCGCAAACGATGCTCTGGTCCACCTTTTCATCTTGATGAAGAACAGATACTTGGAGAACGGGATCTTTTTGTAGATCCTGCCCTCGAGGAATATCCTTCGGCTCACGGCTATATAAATATTACGGAAATAAAGCCACAGGAACGCAGTCACCAGGAGCGTAAGGATGATCATAATATACCGGGCCACACTTTCCGACCCGACAAACTGGGTAATGATCGAATAGATATTCGCGACAAAAGTATTCTCTGCCACGAAGTTAATTATCTGGTTCAATGTTCCCTTAGTTCTTCCGAAGATCTCGGCGGTATTCTCGTTTTCGAAGCTCTTGGTATAAAGATATTGGCGGACGTCTTTGTAAAGTGAGTCAGCGTCTTCGTCTATGTCAGAATAAATATCCCCGAGATTCTTAACGCTTGAAGAACCCGTAAGCTCATAAGCAGCCTGCGCCGCATCGGAAATAACCTGACGTCTGACGCTGATTATGTTATCGGAAGCGAAAAACTCTACCTGCAGGATCAAGGCGATAAGGCAGGTAAATACAAACATCAGGTAGTGATGTTTAAAGCTTGTTCTGGCCGCACGCTTCAGTTCTTTGCGAGAGAATATAAATCTGTCGCCTCTGTTTTCCAAAAATCCGTCCCCCTTGCTTATCCAAGGCTAATTCTAACACAAAAAGAAACTGTGCAAGTCTTTTTGATAAAAAGACCTGCACAGCAATATTAAAAACTCAAAAACGAGAATTAACTGTTTGAGCCGTTACATTGCGGTATAACCGCCGTCTACGGGGAGGTTAACGCCTGTAACGTATGTTGTTGCGGGAGAAGACAGGAAGCAGATAGCTGTATCGAGCTCACCGTCATTTCCGTATCTTTCGAGAGGGATCATTGTTCTTGCATTAGCCTGGAAGAACTCTGAATCGAGAGTCTCCTTCGTAAGAGGGCTGTAGAAGTAACCGGGGCAGATGCAGTTTACTGTGATTCCATACTTACCCCACTCTGCTGCAAGACCTCTTGTGAGGTTAACAACGCCTCCCTTTGCTGCATGATAAGGTGAGCAAGGTGCAACCTTATTTCCGACAAGACCGTACATGGAAGCGATGTTGATGACTCTGCCGAACTTAGCGGGGATCATTGCCTTCTTAGCGATTGCTCTTGCCATTCTGAATGAACCAAAGAGGTCGATGTCCATCTCGTTCATGAACTGCTCATCTGTAATGTCCTCAGCGGGAGCAACAGCGCCTGTACCTGCGTTATTTACGAGGATATCGATCCTGCCCATCTTCTCGAGGATCTCATCAACTGCAGCATTTACTGCATCAGTATCTGTAATATCAAGCTTTACAGCGAGTGTCTTTACTCCGTAAGTCTGAGCGATCTCTGCTGCAACTTCATCAATGAGGTTCTGACGGCGAGCAATCGCTACTATGTTGCAGCCCTGATTAGCAAGAGCCTTAGCCATCTGAACACCAAGTCCTGTCGAGCAACCTGTAACAACGGCTACTCTTCCCGTAAAATCGAAAATGTTTGCCATACATTCCACCTCACATAAATTTTTCCACCGGAGTCATTTCTGATCTCCGCTGAGATTATACATAACGGTGCGGGCACAATTAAGTTAAATAGCTTTTATTTTTGGGCATTTCCCGTGGTTCCTGTGCCGTTTCCATTAAGTTTTAGTCTCGTTTGCAAATATCGCCAGCATAATGATTTTCAATTGACCGTACAAAAGCCATTAAAACGCACAAATGATATAATGGTTTTAATTGATTAAATGCCAATAGGAGGTTTTCATCATGAAGTTCTTTATAGGTAAGTGCGGTACTGTTGTAACTAAGCTTTTTGAGACTGACTGCCAGGGCGGCAATCTTCAGGAGCTCATCCCCAATACTACTGATGCTGCCGGCGAGAAGCATGTACCGGTGATCAGCATTAACGGTCAGGAAGTAACCGTTTCCGTAGGCGAAGTAGCTCACCCCATGATGGACGCCCACTACATTACTTTCGTAGCTTTGGAGACCGACAAGGGCGCTATCGTAAGACAGCTCAAGCCCGGTGAAGATCCCGTTGCCGTATTCACCATCGCATCTGACGAGAAGGTCATCGCAGCTTACGAGTACTGCAACCTCCACGGTCTGTGGAAAGCCGAAGCATAATCCGGGCTTTTCTCATAGCGGTCATTCATGCAGTCTGAAATCCTGAAAGGCAATAGCAAGCTTTCCCGTTCAGAGCTTGTTATTCTTATAATGTCAGCCATAGTCACGATCACCTTCGTGTCTACCAGTTCACCTCTTTACCCGTATAACCCATGGGACGATGCGAACTGCTTTTTCACGCTCGGACGCGGCATTATTCACGGCTACGTGCCTTACAGGGACCTCTACGAACAGAAGGGCCCTCTTCTCTACTTTATCTACGCCCTTGCCGCTCTTATCTCCGAGAAATCATTTATCGGCAGCTGGATAGTAGAATGCATCTCGGCATCTCTTTTCGCCATCTTCTCATGGGAAACGGCCAAGCTGGTTGTCGAGCCATCTAAGTATGCAATAGCAGTGATGCCGCTTTTCCTCGGAATCACATATACCCTCTACATGTTCAACTTCGGCGGCAACGCTGAAGAGATCTGCTTTCCTCTTCTTACCATCGCGCTTTACTTCGGACTAAAGTCCATCATTAAAGGCGACGGTCTCCCTTCAAACAAGGAAGCACTTCTTATCGGTCTTTTCACGGGAATCGTTCTCTGGATCAAATACACATTCTTAGGGTTCTTCGCAGGCTTTTGCCTTTATATCCTCGTCCTTACGATCAAGCGCAAAAGCATCGTTAAGCTTTGGTCGCTGGTCTGGAGATTTCTTTTAGGCATCATTATCATCAGTATTCCGGTACTGATCTATTTCGCTGCAAACAAAGCCTTAGACTCTCTCTGGGAAGCATATTTCTATAATAATATGTTCCTATATCATTCAGGCGCTAAGGCACACGGTCTGGCAGCAATCCCAGTAATCAAAAACATCTACATTCCTTTTAAGGCTACTTTAAAACTTTCCAAAGAATATCCGACATACGGGATCATGCTCTTCTTGTCTCTGATATCCCTCGTGTTCATAGGAAAACCTCACCGCAGGAAAGCTGTCTGCCTGTTCCTCGTAACCTTTGCTCTCGCTTTAAGTGTTATCTACACCAGACTGGTATTGATCTACTATTACGGGTACATCATGGCATATTGTTTCTGCCTGACCTTGATCCCGGCAATAAAGCTCCTGAACTATATTGCAAAAGCATCAAAAGATCATTCGGCTTTCATTAAACGGCTTGCCACGGGAGGCCTTTTGATCACTTATGTATTTACGATAATCATGTGCAAGAACATGTATCTCATATTCAAGCCCAAGGATTATCTCGCGCAGTACCGTATGGCTGCCACGATCAACCAGACTCCCGATGCCAAGATCCTTACTTACGAAGTCATGGATTCAGGATTTTTCACCGTTGCAGGCCTCATGCCCGCCAACAGGTTCTACTGCTACCTCAACATCCAGAACTCTTATCCCGCCATATTGGAAGAGCAGCACAGACTCATCGATGAAGGCTATTACGACTACATCGTAACGGACTACTTCTGCGAAGGTGCCTGGGATAATTACGAACTGATACAGACAGAGACGATATTCTGCGTAGACTACACAGGCAAAGCGTTCCTCGAAGGCTTCAAACTTTATAAGAGGATTTAAACCACCTGGAAAATATAAAACTTCAGATAATCCGTCTCCGGAACGTTCCAGAGTATCGGATGATCCGGCGCCTGCGTCCTTGCCTCGATCTGTCTTAAACTGACGCTCGCGTCTCTTGCAGCAGCAGAAAGCATCTTCCTGAATAATTCATCTGTCATGAAGTGCGAGCACGAGCATGTCGCAAGATAACCGCCTCTGGGAAGCAGCTTCATCGCCTTGAGATTGATCTCCTTATATCCCCTGCCCGCCGAATCTACAGTCTGCCTCGACTTGGTAAATGCGGGCGGATCAAGGATTATGTAATCGAATGAATGGTCTTTCTTCTCTGCCATCTTTGTCAAAAGCTCGAAAACATCCTCGCAGACATAATCGATCTTATTCTCAAGGCCGTTCCTTACGGCATTTGCTCTTGCCATATCAATAGCCTGGGAAGAAATATCGACACTGGTAACGTGCTTTGCTCCGCCTAATGCGCAGTTAAGTCCGAAAGAACCCGTGTGGGTAAAGCAGTCGAGCACATTCTTATCTTTTGCAATACGTGCAGCAGCCTGCCTGTTATATTTCTGGTCAAGGAAGAAACCGGTCTTCTGGCCGTTCTCCACATCGACAGAATACTTGATACCGTTCTCAATGATCTCAGTGATGCACGGATAATCAGCACCGCCGTACCAGCCCTTGTAGAGCTCTAAGCCTTCCTTCTCTCTTAGCGCAAGCTCATTGCGCTCATAGATGCCCTTAAGAGGCTGCCCAAGCTCTTCAAAGACAGTCAGAAGGGCTTTGTATATAGAATCTTTATTCTGCTCTAAGCCGAGGCATGCGATCTGCGTAACAGCTATGTCTCCGTACCTGTCACAAGTAAAGCCCGGCATCTGGTCAGCTTCGCCGTGTATCAGCCTGCAGCATAGGAAATCATCTCCCTGCATTACGGTCATGCGGTACTTTACGGCATAAAGTATCCTTCTGTACCAGAACTTCTCATCAAATACATCATTGCTGTTCCTGGATATGATCCTTACCGCGATCTTAGACTTGGAGTTATAAAAGCCTGCACCCTGCCAGCTTGTGCCTTCAAAGCAATCAACGATAACGCCGTCAGAAGGCGCTCCTTCAATAGAAGTGATCTCATCCGCATAAACCCACGGATGACCGTTCTTCAAAGACCTGGCTGCCTTTGAGGTTATTATAAGTTTGGGAAAGGCTCTCTCAGACTTCACGGTGATCAGCGCTCCTAAAAGACCTTAAGCCCAGGGATCCTGTGTCTTGGGTACTCTTACCATTCCGAGAAGGAGCTGGTCTTCGACAAACCACTGGTTTGTCGAAGGCTTATGACGAAGAAGGATATGGCGCTTGCTGTCTGCACCGGAAGATACCAGAAAAATCTTCATCCTGCCTTCTATCTCCTGGTCGAAGCCCCTCTCTGTCTCGATCGTATAAGGGATTGAAGGAGTGTAATCATTATCGGGTGATGTTCCGTTAAAGAAAGAACGGACTACGCAGTCTTTGCCGTCTGCCATTCTGTCAGCTAAAAACTGCTTCTCAAATGTGGATAATCCGTAAGGTCCCTTAAGGTATTCGAGCATGGCATATGTCTCTTCCTTGTTCTCCATATAGTGCATCATTACTGCAATAAAAAGAGCAGCCGTATATTCAGGCTCGGAAAGGGATGACTCCGGTAATGCCTTAAGTTCATCAAGATTCTTGGGGAGCTTATCGAATGTGATAGTCATAGATCCATCCTCCAAAACGGATTACTGATCAAGGATCAGCTCTTAGATTATAACATTAAGACAGAGCATTCAGATTAACTTAAATGCTCTGTCCCAATGGTACGGAGATTCCGGTTATTTGCGGATTAAACAGCGCTGCGCTTCTCGGCAGGCATATCGTAGACCGTTACTACGCTGTCGAAAGCATTAAGGATGGCCTTAACCTTCTTGGCTCCCATGGAGCAGACTGTGCAGACGGCATTCACGGTATTATTCTCATAACGGCTGAGGATGACCGCACAGGCATTCTCGATACTGCCGTTCATAAGAGAATTGACCTTCTCCCAGAAAGAGCCTGAAGAGATCTCGCAAGAGATAGACCTGGTCTCGTTAGGCAGGAACTCGATACCGAGGTATTCGGAGAAATAATTGCTTACAAGCTCGCAAGCCTTACGCACATAGCGTCTGATGGTCCTGTGGGTATAGTAAGCCGTCTCGGCGATCTTCTGCTCAGACTCTCTGGAGCCGAAGTAGCTGACTGCGACATCATACTCACACTTATTCATATTAGATGCGGCATATGCCAGAGCATTATAAAGATTATCCCTTATAAGAGCATAAGTAACCGCATGCTCGGAATAGCCGTTATCGGCAAGCTTCCTGACCGCCAGATCGATCATGTTGGCCCTTCTGAAAATGTCCTTTACTGTACAATTAAACTTCACCATAAACTAATACCTCTAAAAATCGATTTGCCTGTTGAAAACAGAACAAATGTCCGTTATCCTTATGGGGAAATCATAACACTGCCGCCTGAAGATGTAAAGTTGATTTTGCGGCCAACCACTACATATTGAGGTTTTTGTAATATTTCTCTTTACTTGTTCTCAATTTGTCCCATCCCTTAATATATTATATATTTATAGATATTATACATTTAACCCCCAAAGCTAATGTCTTTGGGGGCTTTTACTTAGGGGTCCGTTATATTTTCGGGAATATATTATGAGATCGATTCGAGCACTCCGGATAATACACAGATCGCAACATAGGACATGGCGGTAAAGATGATCCCCGCCCTGATATGCGGCTTGCTGCGGTTTACGGTAAGGATCGTCATGAAGGATGCGAAGCCCAGAGTGAGTGTGCCCCACATGGCCAGGATCCTCTTGGGAGTATATCCGTAAATGCTGTAGTAAAGACCGAGCTTGCTCATGGCTACGATAGCGAAGATAATGCTCTCAGCCATAAGGAGTGTGACCAGGATTTTTGCAGGAAGCGCGAACTTGCCCTCCGAATCGGTGCTGCCGAAAAGGATGATCGCAAGATATACGCACATATTAACTGCCATTATTCCAACCAGTTCGAAGAAGCCTTCTCTTGCATAGTGCGATACCAGTGTGCCTTCCGGTACGTTGCCGACAAAACCGCCGAGCATATAAGCCAGTCTCTTGATAAAGAACAGGATATATAAAGCTACGAAAATACCTGCTGCGATATATACGACAGTTGCTGATGCAGTCTTGCCCTTGCCTCTGATCCTGTTGAGCCAGGAGCCCACCTTCTTCTCCCTTGCACCGTCAGACTTTGAAGTCCTGGAGATAAGGCCGTAAAGATAGAAGCAGACGGGAATAGCAAGAATGAATCTGTAAAAGAACTCATCTATATTGATGCTGCTGAAGTAATCGTCAATTCCTTTCATCATTTTCGAGAAGAACAACGCGATGTCTTCATCGATCGATGCCATCAGGCTTATTGAGATGATCAGAAGGATGATCATGCTGATGACAAACAATACCACGCCGAAGCGGCTCTTTCTGGGAGCGGGCACAGCTTCATTATCTGTCTTTTGCCTTCCGAAGCATCTCCAGTCGATAACAAAATTCGGGAAACCGGCAAATGCCTTAACGTGGAAGCCGTCGATAAGATCGGCGATGATGAATCCTGAGGTCTTTCCTCCGAGAAGCACCTTATTCGATACCAGCACGGAATATACTGCGCAAAGATGCATTGCGAAGACCGAGAGGATCTCGGAAGGTCCGAACGCTGCTGTTAAGCCCGTAAGGAACGTCATGGTATACCAGAATACCGATTCCTTTGAAAGTTCGTTTGTGCCTCTCCTGCCTCTTCTGACCAGTTCATTTACGATTATGAACATAAGCGCAAATAGCGGATAAGAGAATGCTATCAGGAAATGCCCTGCGCCCTGCGACGGATCGATCGTAAATTCACCGAAGGATGCGGATAATATGAGCCTTACATAAGCGTATGCTAAGGGAAAGGCCAGGATAATTCCCAGCCTCTGAAGTATTACTTTGTTGTCCATTGAAATCAGTCCTCTCTGAATTCGAGAATGTCTCCCGGTTGGCAATCCAATGCCTTACAGATGTCGTTTAAAGTGGAGAACCTTACGGCCTTTGCCTTCTGGTTCTTAAGTATTGAGAGATTCGCCTGCGTTATCCCCACTTTTGCAGCCAGTTCGCCGGAGGAGATCTTACGCTTTGCCATCATTACATCAAGATTAACTATAATCATATTCTTGCTCCTCCTTTCATTAGATAGTAAGATCCATTTCTTCTTTCATCGAAATAGCCTTGTCAAAGACAACTCTGACGCTCAGTACGATGAGTCCCATGAACAGTGCAACGATAGTAAGGATCCATGCTCCGTTCCAGATAAATCCGCCAACAGCGCAATCTACAGCGATACCGACCAAAGCTAATGTGATGATAAGCATCAGATTCGTATTGGCTCTGTCGAATACCTTGTCCTTGCTCATGTTAGATAAGAGTTTTAACAAAGCGAAAAGTACAACGTATCCGCCGACTGTGCCGAGGTAGAAGATAACTGCCATTATAGCTACTCTTGTTACGTCTGTTACGGCAACGTCAGCCCAACAATATGCTATGTACTTTGTGATTACGATTCCGAAAACATCTGCAACAACTGCCATCGCTATGAAAAGGACTGTAGCTATCTTAGTCCATCTGATGATCCCATTGTTATATCCCATAGTCTTTTTCCTCCTGAATAAGATTGAAGCTAGCTTTATGCCAGTATACTAACACAGCCATTTTCGTTTTTCAAGAGTTTTTTATCGTTTTTCAATAAAATTTTTTCGTTTGCTAAGAAATTCGTTTGTGCCCTACAAAAAAGGCCTGTGCTGAAAAGCTCAGCACGGCCCTTTCCCCATATCTGCGGCATATTCCGTAAATATAAGATTCCTCATACTCTGCCGTTATTTCCTCTCGGCAATAATTGTCGATACCCTGTCCTGTATTATCTTCAGCACATCATCAAAGCTCTTCTGATCCAGGAAGTAAGGCGGTAGTTCTTCTCTCAGCACGATCAATATAGCCGGATCGATACTGTCCATCACCGATGCAGAAAGAAGGATATTCTTGTATGTGACGATAATATCCTCGTCCAGCGGCTCGACCTTAGTGTATGTGAAATAATTGAAGCCGCTGTTGTTATAACTCTTAAGGACCTTTTCAGCCGTAGAATCAAAAGTATTTATTCTCATAGGATTCTGGTAATCCCCGGCGACCAGATCCTGAACTTCATCGCTTAAGCAGAACTTAATAAATTCCCAGGCGCCGTCAGCTACAACAGAAGATGCCTCAGCGGATATACCGATGGAATTTTCTACAGATATAACCGGTCCGCGGCCGTCTGATGACGGATAACCTAACAGCGTTTTTTCCGGTGAGTTATTACCGTTGGACATCAAGAATTCTGCAAACGAGTAATAACATCCGTACCCGTTCGATTCATTCGGATCATAGGAATTATCATTGACATTTTCCTTTATATAATCGCAAAGAGCTCTGAAGGACTCGTTGTCAAAGTTGATCTCTTTACCGTTAATACAGGTATCACTCATATAAGAATACAGCTCGCAGAGGACTCCGAGCTGGGTCTCATTCATCGGATCCCTGCCGTTGCAAGGCCCATACAGGTAATTGGTGTATTCATCAAAAGTAAAACCGGTCTTGCCTGCACCGACATCTGATTTATTTACTTGTATGCCGTTTACCGAGAAGCCCACAGGCATATAAAAGAGCTTGTCATCAGTCTTAGCCGCTTCTATCACGTTAGAGAAATAATCCTCTTCCTTGATACCGTTTTTGCCGTTGACATATTTACTCAGATCAACAAGATAATCCTCTGTCTGGATCAGGCTGTAATTACCTGCATTCAGGATTATATCCGGTGCATTACCCGAGAGCATATCGGTAGCCAGCTGATTGCTCAGTGCTGAAGCGCCGTTATAATAGATATCATTGGATTCATCATGAGTCTCCACATGGCTGTAATCGAAAAAGTCTTTGGAATTTAACTCGTCCTCTATCTGAATATAATATTTCTTATTTTTCTCATTGAACATTCTGACTGCTTCACCGATCGAATATGACATATCTGCATGTCCGACCGTAGCTGCCGTCACGATTATCTTTCCCGCGTTAGGATTCTTGTCAGCCTTCTCCAGAACCACAACCGCCGGAACATAAATACCGTCCATACCAAAAACATCAGATGAATCTGTGTTGCTCAATGTTCCTGCCAATACACACCTGTCATCTTCAACGGAAACAAGATCAAAACGGCCTATGGTACTCCTGTTGAGATTACAGCTGTTAAAAGAAACGACATCTTCCAGTTCCTTAGATTCAAAATTGATCCTTCTTATGCCCCTTTGATCAGTAACATAGGACTTACCTCCACAAGAAGATATGTGGGAAGAATAGTTGACTGTATTAAGCCAGGCGTATTCTTCGTCTTTGTCAGTTAACTCACCTGTCTCAAGATCCAAAGAAAGGAATGTCACATTATTAGATAAACAGACAAGAAGTATTTCTTTATCAGAGACGATCAGGTAGCTGAAAACATCAACATATTTAAAATCCGGATCAACAGCCAGATCTGCAATTTTACTTTTTCCGTCTTTTTTTATAACATATGCATCCGCACGATTCCAATCCGAATAACGGGATATGGAATAACCGCCTACGATCCAGTCTCCGTAGTAATTAAGTTCGCCGGGCAATCCGTAGTTATCGGGATTTTTATCTGTTTCTACAGGTTCGCTGATAAAGCCTGCCAAAAGATCGATACTGACCTGAGTGCGTCTTTCTCCGGGATTGTTTGCATCATGAAGCGCATCGCGCAAATACAGCATTAATCCATTATCACTGATAGTGACGTCTTCGATCTGTTCATTAACAAACATTTCACTGATATCAACAGAATTGATCAGCTTTCCGTTGAAGTCATAATATTCTATGTGCTCGAAATTGTTTTCGGGCGATGTATAGTTGTATCCGTATGTCTTAAGCACAATACCGTCCTTATACACACCGTAGATCTCAACATCGCATCCGTCCAGCTTCTTGTTTTTATACAGATTATCGATCATTGTCGTCTTCGCATTAAACCACGGATCGCCCGCTTTGATCTTACCGGCATCTGAAGTGTTTGCAAAAGAACAACCGGTAAACAGCATTATGACGGCCATGCTGAGAGCCAGCGCTTTACGGCTGTTATGAGCAGGCTTCTTTATGCTTACGATCCTCTTCTTCATTGTCTCATATCCTGCTCCCATTCCCGTGGAAACAGAGAATTCGAACGGCATGCCGGAGTGCTTTCTTAACAGACCGAACAATGTCTCAACATATCCGAAGGAAGAATCCTTGCCGCAGGATCTTAAGACTTCTTCGTCACAGGCCAGTTCGCAGTCACGTCCGGAAAGGATAAATGCTGCCCAAATAAACGGGTTATACCAGTTAAGGAACAGAACAATGTATCTGACCATCACCCAGATATAGTCACCATGTTTATAGTGGCTTGCTTCGTGACGGATGATATATTTATTCAAATCTGAATCAACATATATCTTGTTGAACAAAAGGAAAGGCGCGCGGCTATTCCTGATACGGTAGATCTTAAGACCTGATTCATGATCTCTGCCCGCATATTCTCTTCTTCGTCTGCAATAAACTACAAAGCCTGCATTATAAGCGATCAGGAAGACTATGAGCGCAGCAGAAACCGAATAGCTTATATGCTTCAATACAGCATCTGTATTGACAGTCTTTTTTGCTTTTAACTCATGTATTACCGCATTGGCATTTGCAGCCTGAACCTGCCTGTCTCTTACCTCAACGTTCTTATTAGATTCATTGACTGCTGCCTGAACATTATTAGAATCACTATGAACTGTCTTTTTATCTTCTACAGTAACTACAGGTGAAGTATTCTTTACTTCTTCGTATTCTGCAGTCTCAATCTCAACCGAAGCAGCAGGCTTCATCAGATCGATCGTGGGCAGTTCAAACTTGATGAACGGCGCAAGGATCATAAAGAGCGGGATGACGATCCAGAAAGCATACTGATGCTTCTTGAGCACCTTCCCGTTCGACAAAGCGCGTACGATAATAATGCCGATCGTAATCAGCGAGACACCTATAATATATCGCAACATATTATTCCTCCTGGAAAAGCTTCCTGAGTTCCTCTATCTGTTCTTCAGAAAGACGTTCTGAGGAAATTATGTTGGATATCAAAAGTCCCGCATTGCCGTTATAGACTTTGTCTAACAGCGATTCGACTTCTTCGTTCTCTGCTTCAGACTTATCTATAGCAGGCGAGAATCTCTTGGTACGGCCTTCCTGGACATAGGTGACCGCACCCTTTTCGAGCATGCGCTTAAGCAAAGTAATGACCGTGAACCTTGTCCAGCCGGTACTCTCACTAAGCGCAGAAGTGATCTCAGCTATTGTCATGGAATCGTTCTCCCACAGACAATTAGCGATCTTCCATTCAGAATCTGATAAACGCATAAAACCAACTCTCCTATTACCCAAGTGTACAACTGTACACTAAGACTATATCTCAATAGTGGACAAACGTCAACATGTATGCAGAAAAAAGCGCCTGCTTTTTTGCAAGCGCTTTGAAAAGTATAGTTTTCGCGATTTTGACAGCGTTAATTTACGTTCTGTATGTAGGCTTCGGTCCCAGATAAGATTCAGGGATCTTGGCGCCCGCCTCACAGATAACTATCTTCTGCAAAACGAGGTTCGGATTGATCGCGTGAATGCTTAAGGTATTTATTCCTTCCTTGAGGCTGACCGTAAATGTTGTCTTGCGGACGTTGTCGAGGACGCCCTGTGACCAGTAGGGATTGCCGTCGCCTACGCTAAATCCTTCAGGTATCATGTTGATCTTCTTGATGCTGCCGTCATTTACTTTGACACCTGTCAGGATCTTCGGCTCGCGGGTGAAAGGATTGCTTGGGTTGGTATACAAAGTGACATCGTATTTACCCTCAGAAGGAACACTGATCTTATATTCGACATAAGGAGCATTCTTTACGCCCAATACTTCATCCTGCGGATATGCCTTGATCGCATCCATGCCGCGGCTGTAATCCCGGATAACGCTGTAGATTGCAGATGAAGGTGAAGAACATGTGCTGTAGTCCAACGGCAGGATGGAAATGTAGTTCATTCCGAACGCATTCTTAGCGAGCGACCTGTCGAAAATGTTGGCCTTGATCACGTCGTCTCCGTAATCTTTTCTGCCGACCCAGTGGTAAACCTTCTCGCCCTTGAATTTCGAAGCTCTGTTAAACGGCACTTTAACGACTGTATAGCCGTCAGCGCTATGGATGCAGAACTCCGTAGAATCACCTTTCTTAATTGCGGCACGGTCAATCCTGACCTTGAGTTCATTAAGCGTATAAGGCTTTATAACACCTTCCGAAGAAGAGAAGCTCAAGCCCTTGCAGGGATTCTCCACCGAGAACTTCACATCCATGTCGCAAGCTGTACTGAGGAGCAGTGTGGCTTCATCGCAGGAAGGATCAAGGAACCGGTCCAAAAGAAGCACTCTGCCCGTCCAGAACTTTCCTTCCGTGCTCTGGCATGAGCCCTTAATTATCGTTATGAGTCTTTCCTTGTTGGCAGGCTCAAAGGTGCTTACTACAGGATATTTGCATCCTTCCTCGCACCAGTTGTTAAAGCCGATATGCTCTGACAGGCCCATGCCGTACCACTTGCCGTCATGGATCTTATGAAGCTCGTCAACGATGATCTTATCGTAAGCGATACACTTGTTTATTTCCTTGGCAAGCGTCATCGCGTAAGTGCTTCCGATATCACAGAAAGCGTGGTTCAGCGTTGTCAGGAGCCACATTCTCTGTACATTGAGATTTGCAGTCAGAGGGAGCCATACAAGTTCGTAGAAACAAAACTCCGTGTTGCCTGCAAATTTATTTCTGAGCTTGTCGCACTTCTTCATGAGCGCATCGATAGACTCAAGAAGATCGAATGTCTCATTATAGTTGAAAGCATTATAAACGCGGTCATTCATTGCCTCCGTGCGGCGCGCGGAAGTGATGCGTGTATAACCTCTTAAAAGCTCGCTTATAGTACGCTTGTCAGATGCTGAGACGTTTGTTCCGAATACACGGTTAACGAGAAGCTTTGTATATTCTTCAGCAGCTTCGTGATTTGTCGTGCCCCAGCGGTCGAAGTCGTAAGCAAGATCCAGGAAGAATGCGAGCGGATATTCATTGCTGAAGATATCGCCGACATTAACTATCCAGAGATCTCTTATGCCGAAGTCATATGCTGTTGTCATCTGCTCCCAAGTCTTTGCGAGATTGGAAGTGTTGAACCATTCAAAAGAAATAGGAAGTCCGTGATAATCGAAATGATAGTACATTCCGTAACCGCCCTTGTGCCCCCGCATCTCAGGCGTAGGAACAGTACGGAGATTGCCGAAATTATCATCGCAGAGCATCAGTGTAACGCCGTCAAGCTCAGGATCGCCCATCAAGCCCGGCGTCTTGTCATCGCCATAAAAATACGGCTCGACTTCCTTATACAGAGCAAGCATGCGCGGCACCGAATCAAGGTCCTTATTCACATACTTGCGGATAAGCTTATTCTGCGTCTTCAAGACTTTTCTGAGCAGATCGATATTATCTTTAAGCGTAGCTTCCTTGCCCATTATCGCTGTATCCGCCTCACCTCTCATTCCAACGGTGATGACGTTCTCGAACTTGCCGCTTCTTTTGAGGCCGTCTTCCCAGAATCTCGTGATTCCCTTCTCATTCGTAAGAAAATTCCAGGCATCGCCGTAAACCGAAATTGGGCCTCTCAGGTGCTTATATTCTTCACCCTGTCTTAAGCACGGCTCATGGTGGCTCATGCCCATGACGACACCGAGCTCGTCAGCAAGCTCCGCATTCGCAAGTCCCGGTCCGTCTTCAGGGAATACTTCCGCCCACATGGCAGGCCACAGATAGTTACCTTTAAGTCTTAAGAGCAGCTCGAAAACATGCTCATACATTTTCGCGTTGAAGCCGCCGAAGTTATGCATGCAGAAGTTGCCGAATGCCGGCCACTCATCATTTATGAAAAAGCCCCTGAACTTAACGGAAGGTTCCTTGGATACCATGCAGTAATCTTCAGGGATCTTGAATTCCTTCATCTTCGGAGGCTTAACGTCGAGCCAGTCGATGAAGGGCGATACTCCAAGCATTTCAGAGAGCTTGAAAAGTCCATAGATGGCGCCTCTCTTATCGCTTCCGGTTATAACGAGAGCGGAGCCGATCACTTCGATCTTATAAACTTCGCGTCTGCCTTCAATATCTTCGGTATCAACACCGAGTTTTTTGATCAGCTTATCGCCTGTGATGCCCACATAAATGGGGGATGATGCTGATGAAGAATTAACAACTGCAGGCTCAGCCCCGAATACGGCCTTGATGTCACCTGCAACCTTTGTCGCGATCTTGCGGACGCCGCTTGGTGTATCCGCACCGCAAACCAGCTCGATATCGTTATTCCTGATCTTGGCAGATGAGATTATATAGTCCATATGATGTTCCTCGTTATATTAAACTTCCATACAAGCATACAACACTTTATAAGGAAATAAAACAACCCGGTCTACGCGTGCGACAGATCGGGAAAATACAGCCTTTCTTTTTCGATCGATTCAAGTTCTTCGCCCATATAAAACAGCCTGTAATCATCAGCGCCGTCATAGATCTCTGACTCGCAAATAACCATATCTTCATCCAGGGGGACAAATCCCAATCTGATTTTGCAGTCCTCCGGCTCAATACGGCGGATCACATCTTTGAGCGCTATTCTCTTCCCGCAGAGTACTGACTGCAAACAGACACCGTCTTCCTGCTCCAGAACAATAAAACATTCCAAAGCATCACAATAAAAGACATTATCAAAGCCAGCCGTGTAAAACATCTGCAGACCGTACTTATTGGTCTGTTCAAATGCTGAATGAGGATAACTGTTCCTGACCAGATCCAGGTATTTCTTCTTTATCCCCTCATCCATGTCATTTACAGGTTTAAACGCCTCTTCCATCTTTTCGGATTGGCAGAATTCAGCCTTTACGGAATACCTGTACTGATTCAATTCCTTGAAACCCAGCTTCCTGTAAAAATCCAAAGCATTCAGATTGCCGAACAGATAGATGCCGTCGCAATCCTTTGCATACTCTTCAATGACATGCTTCATCAGCTTTGCTGCGAGGCCTTGCTTGCGGTAGTCGGGCTCGGTCATAACAGTACCTATCTGGATATAGGATCTTTCAGAACCGTTTTGCACGAACTTCATTCTGTTTGCTGAGACGTTCGATACGATCTTCCCTTCAACCAAATAAGAATACGGAATATAATCGCCTTCGAAATACCCGTCGGTGACCCAGCCTTCAAAATCGAATCCGAACACTTTCCGGGTAAGATCATTCAGTAAATGGCGGTATTTGTCATCCCTCATGTAATTACTTATAATTTCCATATTATTTTCCTATCAATTCATTAATTCTGCTTTCCGAGCCGGAACAACCATGACCATCAAATAATCCCTTAAGCCACCTCATTATATCATTCTCGGTTAATATCCTTATTCAATCAGTTAACTGTTCAAATATCAGCCTGTTTCCGTTATTATATGTTCAGAATAAGCGGATAGGAGATAAGGATTTGGATACTGTAATTGCCGAAAACTTAAAAAGGATAAGAGAAAAGCATTCGCTCACCCAGGAAGCCCTTGCAGAGGCTCTGGGTGTTCCGGAGCTCGCTGTCTACAAGTGGGAGGCCGGCCGCCTTCCTGTGGATTATAAAATGCTGGTAATCATCGCGGATTTCTACGATGTCCCTGTAGATACGCTCTTAGTGGACACGGCAGAGGGTGCCCGCAAGCGCACCGCAAATAACAAAGTATCCTTCGACTGCACGATCTGCGGCGGCAAACTGGTCTATAACTATCAGGGCGGCAACTGTAAGTGCGCAAATTGCGGAAACAAGTGGTCCATTGGCGAACTGTATCCCAAGTATGCCCGTGTAATGGCGACCATTAACGAAGCCAACAGGATCCTGAACAGCAAGACCGAGCTGGCTGCGGCTGATGAAGCAAAGCTCCTCTACAGGCAGGCATCATCCGAATGTTCCAAGTTTAACGATGCGATCTCCCCTGAGATCGTTAAGATCTGTACTGAGGGCCAGGCAAATGCCGAGAAACTCGGAATTTACTGCAGGGGCAAGCACTTCTTTGACAACAGGGCTTTTAAGAGCGCCTTGAACGAACTTGAAAAAGTCCCGGGCTTCAGAGATGCTGACGAGATGATCAAACGCTGCAAGAAGCAGAAATAGGCACTATAACCGGTTTGAGAAAGAGGCGTGAAAATGTCTGAAAACAGAAGTGTCATCAGCTATGTCGGTGTTACGAGTACAGATGTTAAGTGTCCGGGGTGCGGCACTTCCATCGGCGTAAGATTCGATCCCGTTTCCGCTACATTAACATGTCCTTTTTGCGGTCTGTCTTCAAAGCTTCCGGCACCTCAAGATGGTGCGGTCGCCCAGGAACTGGATTTTAACTCGGCTTTGCAGCGTGCAAGTGTGGACTGGGGCAGCTACAAGAAGATCATAGTGTGCTCCAACTGCGGAGGCCAGACGATCTACGATGCGGAACAGGTTACAGGTGCCTGTCCTTTCTGCGGTTCAACAAGCGTTGCACCGGCTCCTGAGACCAGCCAGATCATGGCGCCTAACTCCGTTATACCCTTCGCCTTCAGCAAAGAGCAGGCCCAGACTTATTTTCTCAATTTCGTAAAGAAAAAGAGGCTCGTTAAGAAAAAAGTTTTTGATTGCAAGCTTGAAAACGTTATCGGCATCTATCTTCCCTACTGGACTTTTGATGCTTTTACGGCTTCAACTTACTATGGATTCTACTACGATAGCGGGACTACTCCATATGACCTTGTCACCGGAGCACTTTATCAAAACTTTGATGATGTTTTGATCTCCGCTTCTAACATGATCCGCCATCCTTTCATTTCGAAGGTTATGGACTACGATTTTACAAAAGCCGTTCCCTTTTCAGCTGCTTACCTCGCAGGCATTCCTGCCGTGCGGTATACACTCGGTCTGAATGAAGGCTGGGAACGCACGAAAAAGCATATAGCTGAGAAACTGAAAAAAGATGTAAATCGCTCCAACCATGATCTGAATGTCAAAGGAATCGTTACTAACTATTACAACGTTAAATTCAGATGCCTTATGGCACCGGTGTATCTTGCTCAATACAGATTTGGCGAGAAGGTTTTCCAGGTAGCGATCAATGGTCAGACGGGCAAAACGTACTGTGATGTGCCTACAAAGATCAAGAGAATAATTGTACTTGGTTCGTTGGGCATTCTTATTGGCGCTGCCCTTGAAGTCCTCTTAATCTGGTTGTACGCCTTGCTTTTCGGCTGAGGATCAAGCGTTTTATCAGGAAGGCCAAAACTACTGAAAGCACAAAGTAGATAAAAGGCACTATGATAAACATGTTTTCCGGAATTTTGAAAACATCAGTCCAAAGAGCCTTCTCCCACAAGCTGGTCTCGAAGAAAACGTGTCTGCTGAATAGCAGCACTGTTATAAGGCAGCAGTGTTCTCTTAAGAACTTCGTTACGGGGTTCCCGGTCCTGATCAGAAGAGAAATGCCTATGAGCAGCATCGACAATGCCAGGCCGAATATAAGCCACGGAATACAATTCAACCTGTAGATCTTCTCTAACTTTAAAAGTTTTCCGCCAAGGCCGTCATACCATACATCAGTTAAAGCATCAGAAGGCTTGAGCCCTGCCTGCCTTATCAGGAAAAACTGCAGGCCGGAGAGTGCATAGAATGATATTCCTCCGGCACAAAACCACGAAGCAATATGAATAAGGATACCTTTCTTTGTCTTCGGCAATAACTTGTCCTTGTACTTCATCACTATCATTCCCAACGGGAAGAGCGGAATATCAGGACCAAATGTCATGATCCTGAGCATGCCGTCATGAGCCACATTCAGTCCGTCTCTGATTACCCTGATATCAGGTGCGAAAAAAGATACTATTAGTATCAAAATAAGCGGTATGAGCTCGTTGTGCAGGATCTTTTTCAGCAGCAGATATATACCGTAAAGAACGGCGATCATGAAAACCGCGCCGCAGAGATATCTGATAAAAACATCGATCTGAACCAATGATTCATACATGAGGAAATATCCGATTTTCCTTTTCGAAGCCTCATGTCCCAGCAAAAATCTGACAGCAGCAACGATCATTGTAAGCAGGGGGATCAAAAGGAAAATCTTGTGTTTTATCTTTATCCCGTTTTTATATATGCTCATGCCTGCAAAGAAACAAAATACGGCCGCCAGCATCACAAAGGCATACACACTGGTTTGAGGCTTGTTATCAAAAGGTTCAAGTGAATTGATGTTGATACTGGTAATAACTCTTTTTAACTCAGCGCCGTAACCGTCCCAGGTCGAATCACTGTGTGGATAATTAACAGTGAAAATGTAGTATCCGTATATCGGGAACAACATCTGGCCAAGGATAAAAGCTGTTACGGCTATATTGCATGCAGCATCGGATATCATCGTCTCCCTGTCAGATGCCGGCAAAGAACTTTTTCTCTTTCCCGGGAAGACAATGATGCAAAGGATTCCTATTCCAACTAAGATCCACATTAGTACGGACAGCATAAACGGCCCTCCTGAATATGGACATAATAAACTATAACGGGTCGTGCAAACTACAGATGGAATCTATACTTCCACACGACAAATTCAAGTAATAACAGGTGATCAGACTAAATTAATCTTTTTTGCGATCTTTACGATAAGGCTTGATCGCCTCCTTGAATTCTTTGACATTGTAGCTGCGGTCGGAAGCAAATTTCACAATCTGGTCTTTGTCGACTTCCCGCAATTCTTCAAGTGCCCCTTCAGGCAAAATATGCTTGTCGTCCTTTTTGACACAAATACCCATGACCTTGTACGGCGGTTTGTCTTTAGTGTTTCTCATCTGAGAAAGAACGGTCATATTATCGTCTTCGATTGCAACGATCACGCAGTCAACAAAATAAACATTACGCTTGCGCAGTGATTTTGATAAAAGCTCACGCATCGTGTCTCCGAAATACAAAGTGATCGTATCGCCTGTTTTGAATGCTTTTCCCATGATCAGACCTCACTGATATTCTGAGTTCTCTATTCCCAGACTTCCCTTATCAGTTAATTATATCATCATTATCCAATCTCATGCCTCCGTTCATTCTCCTAAAAGAAAGAACAACTAATAACATTGAAAGGGCGGGGGTTCCGGGCTTCACGTTCCTTTTTTAAGCCACTCTTCAGCCACTTATTCCTATTTCATTTAACTTAATTTTTCTTATTATTTTGCAGTTCGATATATTCAAGAAAATCCGCTTCAGTGAAACTTCTCAAATGCACGGTCGATCACTGGTTCAAAGCCAAGATAATCATCCCACGAGAATCCGGTGCCCAGGACCTTGTCGCGCATGTATCCGCCGTAATCTTTCAGATACTGCTTATCGTAATAGTCCTTGACAAAATCCATAACCAGATCTGATACATCCTTATCCGCAAATGACATATAGCAATATTTACTGAAGATATCCATACCGGTCTTTTCCTGTTTTTTCACAGCTTCGATATCCTCTGCCTCAATGACATCCTCGTAATGAATATTACCGAGACGGTCATGCCTTAAAAGCCATGTAATGAAGAACGCAATGTGATTTCCCGCATATCCCCAGATGATATCCGCATCCTGTTCAGTCAGCTCTTCAGGGTTCTTGCCTGTCTGCTCGCAATAACACTGCCGTGCTGTATCGTAATGCCACTCCGCTTTGTCAATTACCTTGTCAGGATCCTCCTTAAGTATTCTCATCCGGGCAAGGTCGGTAACTATTGCTCTGTCGGAGAACTCCGGATCAACTGCGTCACTTGTTTCTGTTCTGTATCCTGTAAAATCTTCGGCCTGTGCTTCTGATTTGAATTCTATCATTTCATCCGGTGGGACAGGTTCACCGGTCCTCTTCCTTGTTTTGACGTTCTCGAAAAGATAAGACGCCCATACTATAACTTCATCCTGTTTGACAGGATCACCGGCCCTCTTCCTTGTTTTAACAATCTCGAAAAGATAAGACTCCCCATACTTATAGTTGATTAGCAGCGCATCTCCGTTCTTTTTGAAGCGGAGATACGTAAACAGATCAACCATCACGGGAATTTCTCTTTTGCATGCATCTTCGAAGTCCAAAACAAAAATTGCTGAAAACCAAACGGCGCGGTGCGCACCAGGATGTCCTGAACGATTGATTAAGAACTTTTTTCGGTGAAAACAAACTTCACCGTCCTTAACAGTATACTTCCTTAATACGAAGAGGATAAGCATGAACCATTCTCTCCAAAAGGTAAGAACGCTCATCAGAGCCGCAAGTACTATTCCCACTATTCCAATCTTCTCTGCAAAATAAAAGAATAAATGGATCAATAATATGATATTTGCGAATTCCCATAAGAATATGTATAACGAATTATCTTGAACATAATCATCCGGGACTTCATGTCTGCCAAACACCATCGCATTTCTGTAAACGAAATAATATATGACTATCGGTAAAGAAGCTATAACTGTATAAGTGATATCGAACTCACCGGGACTTAGCCAGATTTCTAATTGAACATAAGCAAAAATGGCCAGCGAAGACAAAAGCAATCTGACAGCTTTAAACAACATGGCAAGATTAAGCTGTCTTAATTCAGCCTTATCCGGTTTTTCCCATGTCTTGTGCCTGTTCATATGAGCATTAAATAATGAAACTGTTTATCTTTACTAAGAGTCTCCCCTCAAAAAGGATTATAACATGATTATATTGTTGGGCTTACAACCAGTACGAAAAAGGGGCTTGGAAACCCAAACCCCTTGCAAATACTGGTGATCGTGAGCGGATTCGAACCGCTGGCCTACCGCTTAGGAACGTCCAAAGAACAGCTAAAAACATAGAAAGGACGGGGTTTCCGGGTTGTCCGCTCCTGGTTTAACCATAGGTTAGCCACTTACATCTTATCTTAAACGCAATCATAATATCAGTTATGACATCAGATTCGTTATCCATTACAGATAAGAGAAATCAACTCTTCTATATATTCATCCTGTGTTCTATTTATTTCATTAAAAGCTTCTTGTCTGTTCATAAGCAATGATAATGGCTATATCTTATTTTTCATTATATAAATATAATTTATAGAACTAGTTAACTAACATATAATCTTATCCATTTAAATCTTTCAAGTAGCGTATGCCACCCAATAAAGATTAAATCTCTGAATCAATTATATATGTGAAATCCTTAGTCTTATCAAAGAATTCGCATTCTATCTGATATCCGTTTCTCTTAGTCTTTTCAATAAGTTCCTTATGCATTGTTTCGCGGGCTTGAATAATCAGTTCTTTCTTGCTGCATTCAGAAACCGGTGTTTTCCATGAACCGAACCATTCCCCGTCGCATCTGATTGTGACAGCAACTAACGCATTATTAAGGGTGTTTTCTATATCCTTAATAAGATCCTCATAATCCTTACGATACAAATTGTAATGGCCATGCCAACAACCCAGGCCTAAGGTGAATTCGCCGTCGTTATAATCAACATACATACGTTCTTCACCGTCTCGTTTAATGATAATTGAATAACCGTCATCATCAAGCCAATCGAATCCGTCATCAGTATATCTGTGCACTTCGGGATTATACTCAGATAGCAAAGCAATCAGCTCAGGCTCTTTGGATACCGGATCTATTTCTTCGTAAAACCCGGATTGGTGAAGTTCGATTTCCTTGTTATAGTACTTTAACGTGTTCTTATCGAAGCATACCCATTCAATCAGATCGAACTGATCAGGGTGTTTTTCAACGAAACCATATACAGCTCCTACAGCTATCCAATTAGCTTGTTCAACCGGATAACCAAACGCGCCGGTAGACAGTGAAGGAAATGCTATCGTTCTTATACCATGCTGCATAGCTACTTCCAGGCAGTTTTTATAACAGAGATTTAGAAACTCTCCCTCTCCGTTGTCACCGCCATGCCATCTTGGACCGACTGTATGAATAATGTATTTGCATGGAAGGTTATATGCACCTGTTATCTTGGCTTCTCCGATCTTGCATCCACCAAGCGTTCTGCATTCCTTAAGGAGTTCAGGTCCGGCAGCGTAATGTATGGCACCGTCAACTCCGCCACCACCTAAAAGTGATTCATTAGCGGCATTAACGATGGCCTCAACATCGGTCTGCTTAGTTATATCACCTTGTATTGCTCTAATTTCCATACTGTAGACACCTCATTTAACGCCCAGCAACTCGAAAAAGATTTCTAGAGAAACACAGTACTTATCAAATCATAATATCAGTTATGACATCAGATTCGTTATCCATGCATTCAAACAATCTTATATAGCTTTCTACAACGGACTCTATAGTTTCATAGTCTCTGGGATGCACCCCCAAAAAAGATAGAATACTGCCTTTCCATATATCTTTATCCTAAATCAAGCTTGAACTCTATATTATTAGCAAAACACCAAGCATCAAGTTTATGTATCAGATCTAAGTATTCTTCATAAACCATGTTCCTATTATCCTTAGGTGCTCTTCCAAAACAAAACTTTTGATCTTCACCAATCCTGTCAGTAAGAATCACTGTTCTGAACTCGTTGTTATTACCCAAAGAAGCATAAGCAGGCGGAGACACAACTATTCTCTTAATATCTGATGCATCATATTTCCTATCATCGAATGATATGGTGAACGGATCAACTAAAACATAAAAAGGTGTTATTGCAAGTGCTTCTTTTGTTTCTTTTCTCCCATAAGCGAAAATTACATACGAAAGCAAAGGCCCTAAAAGACCAAATACAATTGCAACTGCAATGAAATACATGAAATCCATCAATATATATGCAACTATGCAAACAATTATTGAAATGCCAATTATAAGAATACTTATCTTGGTTCGTATGCCAGAGGATTTAATATAGGATTGTGAGATCTTATCTTTGGGAACATCAAATCGTTCTTCTCTTTCTAATGACTCCCTAATTTCATTTTTCACTTCATTCGGAATTGCAGATCTGTTTTTCGAATTCAGCAAAGAAACCATATCTGAGAATTCTTTCTCGTCAAATGGAATTAATAATACTCTTGTATTCCCATTTGGCTGACTAAACTTCAGATATCTTGTGGAATTAATATATGCCCCATTTGAGTAATTTTTGGTCACATGTGTTCCACAGAATTGTTCAATCAGATATGACTCCTTTTTATCCCCTTTAGTATAGGTAAATGTCTCATCATCGATCGTTATTACTGTTTGTATATTTGTAACAGTAGCAATTGGAGCAACTATTGCACCTATGACAATTGGAACGATAACTTTTACAAAGAACGGGATGTCTGAAGCTATTCCATAAGAAAATGACAAATAAATAATCAACAAAAATAAGAGAACTGTTGTAGCTAAAAATGTTCCAATGAACATTACAACTTTATTAGAACTCTTAGTTTTAAACACATGTATTTTATCGGTCAATTGAGCATCTCTATTGTATTTGTCATTATTATTCATAAAATCGTCTATATTTATGTGTAACTTCGTATTTCTGTTATATTTTAAATCAAATTACGTAAAAATGTCCTCACCTTATCTATCGATAGTATAGAAAAAGACGGATGATGTCAGAAATAAGCTCAACGAGCTGAAATTGGCTTGAAAGATGGGATTTTTAATGAATTTAACCACTTTCAGCCACTTTTTGCCAAAAAAACAGGGGTCTGGAACCCCCAAACCCCTTGATTTTATTGGTGATCGTGAGCGGATTCGAACCGCTGGCCTACCGCTTAGGAGGCGGTCGCTCTATCCAGCTGAGCTACACAATCATTTTTGACGACCGCAATTATATCACAATCCCGGAATACTATAAAGGCAGGTCTCAGCGAGCATTACAACCAGCGAGATGAGTATCAGGTAGAACGGCAGACCGTCAATATATTTGGACTTAGAGACGAAGATAAGTCTTCTTCTGATAACTGATAAAAGACCTGTCATTACTATATCAGTACAGCAGGCAAACACGACAGCGACGATCAAGTGAGAGATCTTGGGGAAACCGCTGTTTACCAGGAAGATCAAAGACACAAAAGCAGCTGCAAAAGAAACTTCACTGATGAAGTATCTGAGGCCGAAGATCGACCTTCTGAAGTTATGTCTGGCGGCATATACCACTATTGAACCTAATATCAGAGCCGTTAATTGGCAAGCAGGGATCGCTGCAAGTCTGAACAGATCGTTATCAACAAAGATCTTCAGCACATAAAGAACTGCTGCACAAATACCGCAGATAAAGGCAAAAGCACCTCTGGCACACAAGAACCTTTTTAGTTCGGATATGTTGGCTACAGGGATGTCCCAGAATTCAGTAAGTTCCTTTGAGGTTGCTATCCTGGGTACGCCGGTAAGCCTTGATATTGCCCAGCTCATCATTATGAGGATCATTACTGATGCCATCAGTGACACGAACAGGTAGCGTTTCTCAAAGACATAAGAAATAAGAGCTCCGCAAACAGAGCACATCGTTGCGATAATGAACGGAAGCAGGACTTCCCCGCCAAATCTCGGTCTTGAGTATTTGTCATTTTCGTCGTCCTTAAATCTCGCAAGAGACATTATTCCTATAGCCATCGGAATGAATCCTACGGCTGCATATGCCGTGCAGAAGCCAAGCCTGTATGAATACTCGCAAGCTGCGATGAACAAGCCGAGAACGAACACAAAGGAAATAACTGACAGGTTGCGCGGCATAAAGAATCTGAGAGTAATAGACCAAGCCAGGAGGCACAGGAAAGCGCACGCTACCGGCCACCAGATAAGATTGCCGGAGAGCATATATTCCAGGCAAAGGGAGACCGTCGTATAGCCGAGGAAAAGAGAGCTTCTGGTCGTAAGATATTTAGCAGGCCTTACATGGACAGCCGTGATCTTCTCGTCTATCTTCCTTCTTGTCTGCTCGTTATCGAACGGTGAATTGTATTTCTCAGTAAACAGGCCCATTAATTTACCTTCCAGTTCAGATATTCCTTGAGGAATTTGTAACAGGTGTTGCAAGCCCTGATTACCGTTCTCGTCTCATCGTATGCTTCAGGTACGGGCTGAACGAAAGACGCCATCTCAGACATCGGCAGGTCATCGATACTGTCCGTAATGATCTGGTTATCGGCATCTCCGCCCGGCGTGAGTCCGTCTTCTCGTGAGTCATAATCTGCCGGAGCGCTGGTCTGAGGCTCATCATCCGTCTCTACAGGCGTTACGACAGGATCCTGAACGATCGAATCTGCCGTGCCGTTCAGTTCCGCTTCGATAAGTCTTACGTTCTTATATCCGACAGCGACTTCGTCATCGTTGTAGACCGTATAGATCTCAGGATTCTCCTCGAACGAGAATACGACGTGGCCATCGCCGTTGACATATTCAAGTTCTGCGGCATCCTTCTCATAAAGGGATATCAGCATGGCGTCAAGGCCGCGCATATAATCATCCTTCGTGTATCCCGCGCGCGAGTTCTCGATACATTCCCACGCAAGTTCTACGAACGGCCTGATATCGCATGTGACGCCGTCTACGATATCCGTCGTGCCGTCAGACTTCATTGCCAGACGGTCAGGATCCTGACATTCGAGAAGAGCATGGCAGAGATTATAAGACTGTGTGGCCCAGTCAAGTCCGGATATGACGTAAGCGCCCTTCAGGGAAGCTTCACTTCTGTCCTGGTTGGTCTTATCTGTACTGAACGCGTCCCACTTAACCTTGGCGATCTCTCCGTTGATTACTTCGATCTCAACGTAATCGATATATCTGTTTCTGTCGTCGAAAAGGCGCTGCGCATAGTAAATGCCGTCATTTAAGCCTGTGAGCGTGATCTTCTCAGAATTATCGTCATCTACGAATTCTTCTTCTGATACAAACGCGATAGGGATCTGCTTTCCAATGAGCTTTTCCTTTATCAGCTCCATATCTTCGTCGCTTATGACATATGCGTTGTCGCCTTCTACAGGATTAAGAGCAAGTCCGGTTATCCTCGTGCTCTCATAATCGAGAGATACGAGCATACCGAGCTCCTGTCCGTTCGGAGCCTCTACGACCAGATCTACCACATAGCCCTGGGGAACACTGTTCTCGTCGTATCCTATATAAACACCGTCTATCTCCGGGAAATAGTTCAGAGCCTTGCTCTTGACCTTCTCATATACTGTGGAATCGAGCACCGTGGAGAATCTTTCATGATACTCGGTCTGGATGCGGTTATACGCGTTATCAGATGAGATGAAATATCCTCCGACAACGATAGCGGCACCGAGCACGAACAGCAAAATCGCCTCCGTAATGAACATCTTAAGCTGGGCATGGGTCATCATGAGACATCCACCTCCCTCGAACGGATCTTGCGTCTGGACAATGTTTTCGAGAAGAAGTCCAGAACAAATGAGAGGAAGTTAACTGCCAGGACCGGTGACAACAAAGATACCATCGGGCTTAAGAAAGGCTTTGTAACAAGTGTCAGGACTCCGCATACCACGCCTGCGAACACGCCTGATGCAAATCTCGAAGGCATGGTCGTAAGGTCTCCCAAAAGGAATACGGCTACGAATAATACGCCGGAAGACAAAAGATATACCACCAGCTCGTCAAACTTTAATGTCCCGGTCGTAACGAACGTGAATACCGGGTACAAGACCAGAATGGTGAGTATATAAGATAACGGCGAATAAAGTCTCATGCTTCCCTTCAGCGTGAGGAAAACGCCTCCTGCGATTATGCAGATAAAGCATGCTGTACCGATAAGACCGGGATAATTGCCTGTCAGGAGCTCTGATATCGTTAACTGCGAATAATCAGGCACCGCAACGGGTTCGCCCTGGAAAACGAGGCTCATCAGAGAGAACCTTGAATTCATCTCGCCGTATGAATAACCCATGGAAGATGACGGCATTACGAGCTCTATGAAAAGCCTTCCCGCGCACGCAGGATTGATAATGTTGCTTCCCGCGCCTCCGAACATCTGCTTGGTTATTACCGAAGCGAAAAGCACGGCAACAAGAGCTGTAAGAAGCGTTGTATCCGGCGGGAGCATAAGCGCGAGCAGCAAGCCTTCTACAAGTGAACTGAAATCGAAATAATCACCTCTGGTTCTTCTGTGCGTGATCCTTACACAGAAACCGTCCGACAGCACGAAAACACCCATGCAGAACAGCATCAATATTATCGCTCTCAAGCCGTAATAGAAGGCACCGTAGACGAAGCACGGCACCAGAGATGCCAGGAACGTCATATAGATATACGGCGCGTTCTTCTCCGTATGGATAAAAGGTGCAAGCTGTCTGTTGTCAGTACTCATACTTTTTTATCCTTCTCGAAAGGCAGTGTGATCGAATCAGGCGAGCTCTCACCGGAATCTTCATCGCTGTCTGCATAATCTTCAAGGAGCGAAGCCTCACCTACATAATACATATCGGCATCATCAGGCGCTCTTCCTTCCGATCCGCTGTTATCGAGGAGCGAGTTGACCTCAATGATCCTTCCTTCTCCCGCAAAGCTTGCGATAGAGGTCGTAAGGTCAATTCCTGACGGACACACATAAGAACAGCATCCGCATGCTATGCAGTCTCTTGCGCCCTCTTCAGCAGCTTTCTGGCCCAATCCCTGATTGAGCATCTCATATATCGTATTAGGCGACAGATTCATCGGGCAGCATTCGGAACAAAGGCCGCAATGGATACACGGCGTTCTCGGCACATCCATGCGTCTTACGACTGATATGACCGATGTCGTCTTTACTACCGGAGTATTCTCCGCGTCTTTTATCTCAATACCAGTAAGGCAGTTTCCCCATACTATCCTGTCACTGCCGTTCTTAATATCCTGGGCATTTGAAAGGAGCTCAGATACGGGCGTGCCGATGGGAACGAGCATGTTATGTCCGCCCGAAGCGTCTCCTGTGACAGATACTATACGGCTCATCATGGGGATGTTGTCCGATAAAGCTTCCCAGCAGGCAAGCATCGTCGAACAGTTAAAAAGCACCGCTTTGCAGGACTTCTCGAGAGTCTCTCCGAGCACAAGGTTCTTTCCGTACAGCGCTCTGGCAACGAGTCTGTAATAACCCTGCGGGAAACGCTCTCTGAAGAGCTTTATATCAAACTGCAGGTCCTTAAAATCGTCCTTGATCCTCTCTATGGAATTGGCAATTGCCTGCCTCTGCTCTTTTCGATTCTCGGAGATAAGGAATACGCACTTAGATGCGCCTACGGCTCTTGCACAAGCGCAGGAACCCAGGACTACATAATCAGGATATTCCGTGATCGCTACAAGGTCTGAAGTCGAATACGGCTCACTCTGCAGACAATTTACCAGGAACTCCTGCACTGCTTCCTGCTTGGCTCTTCTGAGCTTTGCCGCCGTGGGGATACCCTCACCGCCCATACCGCATATTCCGGCATCTCTTATGATGCCCATAGCTTCTCTTGCTGTGAGCTTAAAGCCTGATCTGGGCTTAACAGATTCAAGCCTGGTACGCTTCATGTCGTTGAGGATAGTTACAGCGGGCGTCTTGATACCGTTGGGAAGGACTATCTCTGAAATATCGGATACTCTTCCGGATATGCCGCTGTGTACGGGAACGGAGAATGTACCCTTTTCGGGCACGCCGATGCACTGGCCGATCCTGACATAATCGCCTACCTTAACCGTAGGTGTCGCCGGAACGCCGTAATGCATCTTCATCGGAAGGATTATCTTCGTAGGATAGATCCTCTCGAACATGATCTCCTTGACAAAAGGGGAACGCTTCGAAAAGTTCAAAACGTCCCCTGTAAAAAGTCCTCTGTAGAATGAATATCGCCTGCGGTCTGCCACTTTATCTGATCCCGTAAAGGTATGGTGCAAAAGCACCGACTATCAATCGGAATATCCTTCGAGCTTCTTAGACTTAGGTGATCTGTTGAGCTTCCTGATAGCTTTAGCCTCGATCTGTCTGATACGCTCACGAGTAACTCCGAGCTTCTTACCGACCTGCTCCAATGTCATCGGGACTCCGTCCTTAAGACCGAATCTTAATTCAATAACTCTTCTTTCTCTGTCTGTTAAGCCGTTGAGAGCCTGGATAAGATCTTCCTTAAGAAGGATCCTTGCGACTTCCTCTTCGGGTGCTGCAAGCTCATCGTTGGAAATGAAGTCAACCAGGTGGCTGTCCTCTTCCTCACCTACCGGCTTGTCGATGGAGATAGGATCCTGTGAGATCTTCTGGATCTCTCTGATCTTTGCAACATCCATGCTCATAGCTTCAGCGAGTTCTTCTGTAGTAGGCTCTCTTCCGAGGTCCTGAACGAGCTGACGCTGAACTCTTGTGAGCTTATTGATCGTCTCAACCATATGAACGGGAATTCTGATCGTTCTTGCCTGGTCTGCGATAGCTCTGGTGATAGCCTGACGGATCCACCATGTCGCATATGTGGAGAACTTAAATCCCTTTGTGTAGTCGAATTTATCAACCGCCTTGATAAGACCGATATTACCCTCCTGGATAAGATCGAGGAGCGAAAGGCCGCGGTTCATGTACTTCTTGGCAATGGATACAACGAGTCTCAAGTTGGAGTTGATAAGGAGCTCCTTAGCTTCCTCGTCACCCTTAGCCATCCTCTGGGCAATGTCCTTTTCCTGCTCTGCATCGAGGAGCTCGATCTTACCGATCTCCTTGAGATACATCTTGACCGAGTCATCGACTACATTGGCATCTTCGCCGTCGCTGTCGAGATCGGTATCGTCGTTGTCCAGATCAGGATCGTTGATCTTTACACCGCTGTTCTCAAGCTCTGCTCTCAGATTAATGAGTTCATCCGGTTCGATCTTGTATGAATCAGTAAGAGTCTCGAACTCTGTCTCAGTAATCTGATTCTCATTCTTCTCTGCGAATTTCTTTGCCTGTGCCAGCGCTTTCTCAAATTCTGTCATGTGATAGATCACCTCATAGATTGTCAATAAATAGTTGTCCGCTTGCCTTATGCCGTTATCACACGGCGAAAAGATTACTTGCTGGTCTCTTCTGTTGTTGTCTCAATGATCTCAACAGGTTCCTGAACATCCTTGACCAAGCCCTTCTCTTCGGAGATGAAGTAGATCGTGTCAGGAGTGTAGATATACATCTCAACATCGTTAGTAGTCTTACCGCGCTTATCTGAACGGAGATGTGAATAGTTCGAATACAGAGCCTGTGCATCACCGTCATCGATATCGCCGGAAAGGGCGATCTTAACATACTGGCAAGTAATGCCGTAGATGTTGATCTGCTTATAATCAAACGTGCTGTAGTCAACATTGCTCGACGTAGCGTAGATCATATTAACATCAGCTGAAATCTTATCTTTCAAAGACTTGCGGTTAAGATAAAGCGGCAGTGCGATTGCCACAATAATCGCAACAACAATGAGAGTACCAATTCCCCACTGGATCAAGAGCTTCTTGGGAGCCTTGACGTCATTAGGAGAGATCTCAAATTCATTGGGCTTAAGCTTTGCAGAATCAGCCTTTGCCTTGGAGATCTCATCCCTCTTTACTGCCTTCTCGATAATGTCGGGCATAACGGGATTGGAATAATAATGCTTGGAGCCTTCCTGCTTCTCAAAAGTCTCGTTCTTAAACTCGTATCCGTCCGGATTTGCAAGGATCTCTGCAGCTTCAGATGAAGGGAATACGCAATTACAGAAAACGCACTCGCAGAGTTCATCTCTGTCATCGAACATGACCAAAGAACCGCAGTTCTTGCACATACCTTGTTTAGTTGCCATCAAATAATCGTCCTTTAACGTTGAAGTTAGCGCTTTAAGCAAACACAAAGCCAGGCTACTTTTCAGGGACACAATGGTGCAAACGAGCCGTCAATACGGAATTCCCTCTGCGTAGGCATAGTTATACTTAATAGCAAAAAGAAATTATAATTAGCAAATATAATATTGTCAAGTGTCTTTAACAGAACTTTTGGGGCCGTCATCACTTGACACCCTAAACCGCCCGTCTGTATCATCTTTCCTATCACCCGCAAAAGAGGTATCACCGTGCCGAGAACAAAATCCAAGCTTTATCCTGACTTCAAGCCTTCTTCCGAGAAGGAAAAGTTCATGCTTGAAGCCATAAAGGAAGCCGAGAAAGCCATTGAGCTCGGCGAATGCCCGATAGGCTGCGTTCTCGTAAAGGACGGCAAGATCTTCGTAAGGGCACACAATCTGCGCCTCACGAGAGGCAATGCCATAGCCCATGCCGAGGTGATCGCCATAGACAAGGCCTGCAGAAAGCTCGGAGACTGGCGCCTTGAAGACTTCGATATGTACGTTACCCTAGAGCCCTGCACCATGTGCTCGGGCGCGATCATCCAGTCAAGGATACGCAAGGTCTACTTCGGAGCTTACGAGCCCAAGAGCGGCGCAGTTGTATCCTGCAATGATATTTTCGACGTCTCACACGGACACAACCACAAAGTGGAATTCGAAGGCGGCATTCTCGAGAAAGAATGCTCACAGATGATGCTCGATTTCTTCCGCGCCATCAGGAAAAGAGATGCCGGCAAGAAGCGCTCAGGCCTTTAAACTTCGACAAACTCCCCGTAACGGACAAGATACAAGAGCTTGTGGGCGACCTTCAGCCCGTCTTCTTCACATGCGGCAGCATAACTGTTAAGCTGGAACGCATGCCTCTCAAGGGATTCCTTAGCCCGGTCTTCAGGTGTAACGCCGTCTAAGCGGTCCGTCTTGTAATCTAAGATCGTATAGCCTTCATCTGTTTTGTAGATAAGGTCGATCATACCCTGGACAAGCGCCGAATCGCCTTCGTCGCCGCTGATAAAAACGGAGAAAACAATAGGCTTTTCAGAACGCGCGCTACCATCAGCAAAGCTCTTTATGATCTCCCCGCACCTGTCACTGCTGCAGAAGGCAGTGATTCCGCTTCTGAACTCCTCTGCCACTTCCCTTGCCTGATCGGCAGAACAGATATTGAGATATCCGCCGTTTATCATGGACTCGATCTCAAGCTCAAACGAGATAGAACCGCTGCGGATCGCTTCAAGATCAATAAATCGCATTATCCTGTGAAGGATCGTACCCTTTGCGGCACCCGTAAGCATTGATACATTGACGCTCTCAAAATCATCTACGCTCCTTATCTGGAGATCGACGTGAGTCGTGTCAGAAGGCTTCTTATCGCCTGAGATACCTGTTACGGACACTTTGAACGGAACATCCACGCTCTCCTGATATTTGTACCCGGGCAGGACAAGCTTGCCGTCAGCATCAAACTGCGGTCTTTCCTTTTCAGCATCCTCTTTATCTTCTTCCTCCGCGTTCCGGGCTGCCTGTACTTTCTGCGCTTCATACAGCTCGACGATCTTATCCGCGGATATTTCGCATACCTCAAAGCCCTTGGCAATATTGCCGTCCAGGTCACGGAAAGGAACCACATTGCTCTGCTTAAGATCACCGACTTCGGCAATCTCTCTTAATTTCTCACCGTCGGCGCTTCTTGCAAGAGCACTGAAAAGACAGTAAGGAAGCTTCATGTCTCCCGCGAGCCAGTGGCGCTTATCAAACTGCCTGCCTTCGTAATCGATAGCCTGCGCAAATGCCTTTTTCATCGGGCTGGACTTGCTCTTATCATCAACATTGCAGCTCGTGATTATCGACAGATCTTCTTCGGCACGTGTGAGCGCTACATACAAGAGCCTGCAAGTCTCTGCATTCGACTGGAGCCTCATCTTCATCTTGTAGATATATTGCTCGAAAGAATGGCTCCTCGTAATGGCACTATCATCGTAATCTTCAGTAATAAAGCCGTCGTCTCTGTCAAACATAATGCTCGACAAAGTATCCTTGAGTTCATCAGATCCGCCCGTCGCTACAAGAATAACGAACGGGAATTCAAGACCCTTACTCTTATGAACGGTCATGGTCGTTATCTTGTTCTTGCTTGCGTCAGTTACTTCAATATCAGCCTCTTTGATATGGATCTTCATCTGCTCAAGCTCATCGGCAATACCTGACAGATCAGAGCCCCTCAGCTTAAAGCTTTCAGAGAGCCAGTCTTTAAAGACATCAAACTTATTACTGTCACCTTCTCTGGCTTCCAAAGTCGCCTTAATATCCGTCTCACGGTATACGAGCTCGATGATGTCATCAATATCACTGACCAGAGAACTCATTCTTATCTTGTCAAAAACATCAATAAAATGAGCAACTCTCATAGCCAGTTCATCATTACACTTCTCCGCAAATACCCTGAGCCTTAACATCAGCGGTTCTTTCTCTATTGACGCGCCTTCAAGCTCATGAATAAATGCCTGAACTGTCGCAAGCTCACCGACCGTAAAGTTAGCGAACTTATAATTTGAGAGCATTACTCCGGCAAGGTATTCGTCTCTGTATTCATTGCCAAGACAGATGAGGAAATTAATCAGCCTGTGAATGTCCATATCCTCGAAAACATCAGTCGTAAATCTGCCTGATGCCTCTATCTTTCTGCCGTCTTTCAATGTACATCCGTTAAGATATCTGGCGATCCTTTCCGCCTGGTTATTTGAAGCCGTAAGCACGCAGATATCCTTGAATTCAGTCTTAGAGCCGTCTACACGCGTGCATTCTTCAAGATATCTTTTAACCTCGCTCTCGACAGCAGCCAAAACAGCTCTTACTTCAGGCTTTGTCTTATCGCCGTCGTCTGATTTAGGAACAGACTTATCCGTAACGATTATTCTTGGAATCGCGCCTTTTCTTGTTTCAAGGGCTTTGCTTAAGCACTGCGTGTCATCATACTCGATCTCAGAAGCGTCTTTGCTCATTATCTGCCTGAAGACATAATTCGCAAAAGACAGGATCTCACATGTGCTTCTGTGATTTTCCTTAAGAAAATGAAGATTTCCCTTTTCCTTTCCGCTCCTTATATCGTCCATTCTGGTCCCGAAGATATTAGGATCTGCAAAACGGAATTTATAAATGCTCTGCTTGATATCACCAACACGGAAAACGTTTCCCGCAGGGCTGCTAAAACAAGCAATAATAGCATCCTGAAGCCTCGTGTTATCCTGATACTCATCAACAAATATCTCAGTGAATTTCTCACGATAGAAAGAGGCTGCTTCATCACTCTTTAAGATTGCATGAGCAGTATGCTCCAGATCAGAATAATCCATGCCGTGCATGTTATTCTTGACCATAGCATAGTATTCGTCAGTTTTCTCCAAGAGCTTTACAAAAGCACGGCAGGCTATGGTGCCTTCTCTCTGATTCTTAAGTATCTGTTCCTCATCAAAACCTATGAGACTGCTGTATTCTTCCGGAAGATCATAAGGATTGTCGTATTTAATGCTGTCCCAACTGCCGGGTGAGATAAAACGTCTAAGTGTTATGACAGCCAGAAACTGCCTGTCATCTCCTCTGAGATCAGCACCCTTGAAGATGTTGTTAAATGAAAGCTCTCCAAGCTCTTTAAGCGGAGCTAACGAACTGAAAAAGCCGGCTCCTTTATTGACCTTATAAGCTTCCAGGACATTGTCGATCCTGCTGATGACTTCACTGATGAATTCCTCATTCGTCATTTCTTTGACGATCTGATACGTCTCATGGCTTGCCAGAACAGAATCAAACTCACTGTCTTCTATCATGGCTTTAACATTAGCAAGATAATCCGCGATTACTTTGGGGATCTCATTTTCATCTTCAAAGTACATGATCTTACCTTCAAGATCACGCTTTTCACGCTCTCCGATCAGCTCTTCACACCTGTCCAGATAATCAGGCAGGCTTCGCAAAGTCTTATATGTGTCAGTGACAATGGCCGTCAGTGAAGCATCACTTCTGCCGTCTCCGAACCGTCTTGTCAGTCTTACAAAGTCATCATCTTCAGACGCGCATTCGCGATACATAGCTTCGATCGCGTATTCGACTGCATTCTGGAGTAAGACGCCCTGTTCGCTCTCGCTTAATATCCTGGTGGAAGGGTCCGTAAAATCAGCCATCGGTCCGTCTTCCAAGACATAACCTTTCTCCTTGATAACGCGCGAGCAGAATCCGTGCATGGTCTGTATATAAGCGTTTGGCAGAAGATCGATCTGCGTAGATAAACGGGCAGCAAGATCATAGTCTCCCGCTGAAACCGCATCATTTCGAAGACTCCGCAGCTTTTCTTCGATTTTGTCAGCCATATGAGATGCTGCATCTTCGGTAAAAGTAACAACGAGCATTTTGTCTACGGAGAGCTTCCCCGTCTTAACTTCTTCGCCTATTCTTGCAGTCAGGACAGTCGTCTTGCCTGAACCTGCAGATGCGGAAACGAGATTATTATCAAGTCCAGCAAAGATTATTTTTTCCTGTTCAGCCGAAAACTTCATAACTTACTCCTCCTTTCCGTCTTTTGCATCGTCTTTGCCTTCGAGAATATCCTTCATTGCAAGAACAGCTTTCCTGTCAGCCTTCTTCATACCCGTATCGGCACCAATCTTTTTGGTAATGTCATCGTACCCGGGATCTTTTCTTTGCTTGCCGCTCTTCGTTGGCTCGGCAAACTTCTCGCAGTTATCCACCATAGTTCCGTATTTGCCCTTACTGCCGAGATCAATTTGCTTTTTGGACTTCGGATCCTTGGGATCATTTCCGCAATAACCCTTATAACTGCAGTATTTGCAGAGTTTAAGCTTAGGTTCGGAAGTAATGGCATCCACCTTTCCTTCCGCTATCTGATCTACACTCTCCTTGATAATGTGCTTCGAATAATCTATGGCTATTTTCATAGCCTCTTCATCGTAACCGGAAAACTCGGGGACACACGTTATCGGATCAGCATCAAGCTCTGCGTCAAGACCAACGAGAACATATCCGTAATCATCGATAACTGCATCTGAATCTTGTGCATGCTTATCAAGTATCGCTCCGGAATAGGCAGGGAGCTGGATCTGCGTACCATTCAGGAGCTCAGTCGATTCAACAGCTTTATCACCGCTCTTGTAGTCGATCGTCCGCAAATGGATCTTCCCCTCTTCATCTCTTCTCTTGTCATACCTGTCAATATACCCGGTAAACTTAAGATCGATACCTTCATACGGTATGTTAAGCTTTAATTCTTCACTTCCGATCTGTTCTTCAACGCCTTCAGGAACAAATCCCGTGCTGACAGATTCACCCAGAACATCACGGAACATCTTCGAAAACATCCTTCGAAGCTTAGCGATAGTATCCATCTCAAATGCTTTGTCCTTAGGATTGCCTTCCTTATCGACTGAGCCATATGCAGCTCTTAAGACAACAGCATCCTTAAGACACTCGTTTGTGAATTCATCATACTTGTCTTCGTTCCCGAGGAGTTCTTTTGCCAGGTTGTTAAACTTTTCAGGATCCTTTCCGCTTGAATCTCTGAGCGTTCTGTATGCATGCTCAAACATGCCGTGAATAAGGCTTCCGAAAGAATTTACCTGTATCTTTGTATTGTCTTCTCTGGTCTTTATGCGCAGCTGCTTTTCGAGCATGGACTGGAACGCGCATTTCCTGAAACCCTCAATAGACGATACGCTCGCATAAATGACCTTGCCCTTCGTGCCGTCTTCCTTTGTTGTCGTAAGAAGCCTTGCCATAACGTCAGCAGGTATCTTTGCGTCCTCACAGTTGTGTCTGAACTTAACGGCCTCACCTGCTATCGGGTTCTTGAAAGAATTGACGTTGTGGAATCCTTCTGGTGAAAATCCTTCCAGGTATTCGAAAACCCTGCTCTTCGGCTTTCCATACTCATGGATCATATAGAGTCTGTCAGTTGCAGAACCTAAAAGCAGGCATGCCGTGACGAACTCTTCTCTCATCTTGCTCTGGGCCTTATCAGGCAGCTCTATGTGCTCTGTGGCATCAGACAGCGTCTTTAATTCATTACCGCTGAGAAGTCCTTCCCTCATCCTCATATAAGGGAAATTATCCTTCTGTGCACCAATGATAAAGAGCACCTTGCAAGGCGTGACAAATGCATGCTCAGGTGTGGTTATCTCGATAGAATCGACCTTCAGAGGGATAGTACCTTCAGTGCGGTTGCGCATGTCTGTCCTGATCATTGACAGGAAATCCTTCTGGCTTATCCCGCAGTCATTCATCTCATGCGTAGAGCACATGAGAAGGCTTATGAGTTCATCATAGCCTCTGACCAGAGCAACGGCCGCAGCCTCATCTCCCCTCGAGATAAATTCATCACGCAAGGGCTCAATGAATCCTCTCATGCTGTCAAAGAATTCAAGGCTCTTTCTGGCTTTCCCGGACAACGTCTTCTCGCTGTAAATGGCATTACACGAATCCTTCAAAGGCATCAGAGTACGCTTAACGATGTATTCGTAGAAGAACTTTCCGCTGTCAACAAAACCCTCCTTATAACCCGGAACGGTGCCGCCGATTATCCAGAATCTGGGACGGCCTTTATGCTCATCTTCAGAATCGATATAAGCATTCTCATCAAACAATCTTCCCGCATCGGTAATGTTCTTCAGATAGCAGTAATTCTCAAATCCGTCAGCAATATAAGGAGGGATCTTGAGCATACCGGAACGCATAGCCTTCATGATAAGCTCCAAGGTGTAGCCTGCTCTCGGAAGCTCCAAGACTATCTGCATCATGTAAGGAACGACCGTACCGCCAAGTGCGATCTTGCGGTCGATAAAGACATCCAGGCCGTAAAGCTCTGCAGTGCTTCTCATTCTGGTCATGATGTCCTCACTGCAGCACACGATCCTGATGTCGCGGTATCTGTAATCCTGATTTCTGGTAAGGTCGATTATCTCGTTGAAGATAAAACCGACCCTGTCATCAAGGCTCGCAAGCTCGGCAAGGCGGACCTTACCTTCAGCATCTATTCCGCCGGGCTTGTTATCAGCTGCAAACCCCTTAACTATAAGGCTCAGCGGATCCGTGCCTTCTGCTGCACCGAGGCCGGTACCGGATGCGCCCAGGCCTTCAAGCATAGAAGCAAATTCCTCACCGGTCTTGTAGACAGATGAGAACTGCGAACCGCTGTTGCCGGTGAAAACATTGAAACTGATCTCACAACCGAGTTCAGATAACAAAGAGACCAACTTAATCTCCTTTGGGGTAAGCATTCTTGTCGCGCCGAATCCGACAAACACTATCTTTGACTTCAAAAGTGACGCAAGGCCGCTCGCCCTTCTGGATGACAGCCTGCCTTCTTTGACAGATGATAACTTATCGCAGGCAAGCGCGATGGGCTCTCTCAGGAGATTAAGACCGTATGTGACATTCATCTGTTCAAGTTCTCTCATGATCAGGCACAGATCATTGAGCTTGTTGATAAAAGCTACATGTGACGAAGCACCGTCAATGGCTTTGACGGCTTTCTCGATATCTTCGACACCGACACCGTATCTTGAGAAGTCGCCTAATAAAGCGATCATCAGGTTGATATAGTCGATCCTTGAAGACAGTGTGCCGAATGCCTTGAGCTTATCCTTGTTATTGGCAAGTATGTTGTAGATCGCATTGCGGAGCATGATCTCTCCGCCTTCTGCGACATAATTGGTGCCCAGATCATCCAGGATATTGCCGGCAAGCCTTCTGAAGCTTACGACATCGCCTGAGACCAGGGAAGCTGATAAAGTGAGCATATGGTCTCCGGTATCGATCGTACCGTTGCCGCCTGACCTGTCCTCCTTAAACGCGAGGACTTCGCGCTCTACCTGGGCCTTCGCAAATTCAGGCGCGACAAAGATAATGTCCCTGCCCTGCGAATTCTTAATAGCGTCTAAGATCACTTCCCTTGAGACGGGTCTGATCGCGCTGTAAGTCTTAAAACTGATCATGTCATTACCTCAAAATCTTTCTGCTTAGATTTTAAGATTAAACCGGCAATTTTCAAAGGCGAATAATGGGACAGTTTCATTATTTCGCGGTAAAAGCAGAATTAAACATCCCCTCCAAATCCGCTGATTTTGTTTATAATATTAGTACTTTATACCTTGGAGGTTTCTATATGACTTTTGAAGAACTGATGGATTATGCCATTTCCCGCGATTGCTCAGATGTACATATTACTCAGGGTACTAACCTTGCTGTAAGAAGATACGGAGAACTCCATATCCTTGATGAGAATCCGTCTTTTGAAGAAGCCCGCGACATGATCTACACGATCCTCTCCACCGATGAGATCAAGCGTGTTGAGAATGGTGAAGACGTTGACGTCGGACGCATGATCGACAACAATATCCGAATCAGAGCTAACGTTTACCATCAGCGTAATAACCTCGCCTGCAGCATCCGTCTGCTCATGGCTCAGATCCCTGATTTTGAAAACTTAGGCCTCCCCGAGATCATCAAGACTCTTGCTACCGCAAATAACGGTATCATCCTCGTTACCGGTCCTACGGGTTCAGGTAAGACAACTACCCTTTCCGCAATCGTTGATTACATCAACAATAACGTAGCTAAGCACGTTATCACTATCGAGGATCCTATCGAATATATCTATCCTCACAACCGTGCCATGATCCACCAGCGTGAAGTAGGCCGCGATGTAGACTCCTTTGCAAGCGCTCTCCGTTCAGCTCTGCGTGAAGACCCTGATATCATCCTCGTAGGTGAGATGAGAGATTTCGAGACTATATCAGCAGCGATCACCGCAGCAGAGACCGGACACCTCGTCCTCTCCACACTCCATACACAGAGCGCTGCCCAGACCATCAACAGAATCATTGACGGTTCACCTCTCGAAATGAAGCAGACTATCAGATCCCAGTTTGCCTCAAGCATCAAGGGTGTTATCTCACAGCAGCTTCTCCCTACAGCTGACGGTAACGGACGCATCCTCACGACTGAAGTCATGGTAGGAACAAGCGCAGTTAAGAACCTCATCCTTGAGGATAAGATCCACATGATCCCCGGCGCTATCCAGTCCGCACGTCATGAGGGAATGCATACTCTCAACGATGATCTCGTAAGACTTAACACAATGGGCCTCATCAGCAGAAAGACCGCTTTGGACGCCGCATACGATCCTCAGGATCTTGAAAAGGTTTTGGGCGTTAACAGCTATTCGTTCTAATACGCGAAAACAATCAGAATATAACAAAAGAGGACGGGAATTTCCCGTCCTCTTATTTGTTGAAATGAAAGACTTAATGATTACTTAATATCTAAAGCATCATCATCATCACTCGAAGTGATCACATCTTTTGCTTCAAAATATAATACTTCAATTGATAAATTCTTATACTCTTCTTTAAACATGATGGTCCCCCTTGTACTGATTTGCAAAATAACCATAAAGATATAATGATACAGCGACGTCATGAAGTTCATAGTCTGATCCGGCTATGCACTTACCAACATATTCTGTAAAGTCATATTCATAGTCAACACCGCCTATGGTGAAGACGATCGGGGCAATCAGTTTATCAGGCACCAATCCCGGTGTCTCGATATAAACTACTGACTGTTCTCCGACTTTTGCATTCTTGAAAGTAAGAGCTTTCGAACCATAGTATGCCTGTACTTCAGCAAACTTTGTCTCATCAGTAACTGTAAAATACAGTCTGATCTTAGTCTGAGATGAACAAACCGCCGAAGCGCCATAATAAGAAAGTCCGATATCACGCGTATCACCAATGTGCTTAACGGGCATATCAGGATCTATGAGATCCGTTCTGTTCTCAAGATCGGATCTGGCAGCGCTTATTGCAGAAAGTGCATCATAACTAATTATGTCATATCTGTAAGTAAAATAAGCATCAGGTAAAACTAAATTGTCACGATATTTAAAGTAACGCTGTGAGTCAGCTCCGTAATCCTGTAAAGCAGCCAGCAACTGCTGAAGAGTTTCGTCTAACGGGTATGTCTTGCCGAGAACAGTAATATAATCGATTACCTTGTAACTGTCTCTTAAAATCTCCTCGTCTCCGCACTTAACGATCATTGTAATATCATCGATCATACAACGTGCTGCAACACCGCAGGTTACTTTATAATTAGCACCATACTGGTTAACAGGAACCAGCGTTCCCTTTGCAGTCTTGGCATAATCACCAACGCCCCAGTTAAATGTTACTGTAACGTTTTCTGCAGAAGAGAGATTCAAATAGAAATTAACACCGATCATATCAGACAATGTGATCGAATGGCCGATTATCTTAGAACTGATGCTGTCAAGATCACCGACAAAATTAGCATTCATAGAACTGAACTTCTCTTTGTAAGCATTCAGTTCAGATGATCTTACATGAATAGTCGGCTTATGATTTTCATCAAAATTCTCGTCGAAACCATCATACAAATAATACCAATCTAAAGTTGAATCCGCATAACAATAGATATCAGTAATTGCACCGCACTCATAAAAAACATAGTGACCGATTTCTGTTACCGTAGCAGGAATCTCGATTGTCTCCAGCGCTTGGCAATAATAAAACGCACCATATTTAATCTTTGTCACACCATCGAGCTTTACAGATTTAAGGGCAAAGCAGGCGTTAAATGCGTAATCATTAATAACAAGATCGCTGCCTGAAATAGTTACAGAAGTAAGTCCGCTTTGGCAGAATGCACTTTCACCGATCGAAGTAAGAGAATTCGGGAAAGAAACATTTTCTAACGCCGGGCATTCTCTAAACGCCTCATTGCCTATTGTCTCCACGCCCTCTGAAAGCGTTACACTCTTAAGCTTTTCGCAACGATAACATATAGAAGCATCAATGTCCTTAACTGTGCCCGGAATTGTTATTGATTCGAGCCCGGAAAGTGAAAATGCTCCCCACTCAATAGTTGTAACACTTTCAGGTATATTGATCGTCTTTATTCCGCTATACTCGAAGGCACAATTTCCAATAGTAACAAGACCATTAGGAAGTGTTACACCGGTTAAATTCTGGCAATAATAGAATGCCTCTTTGCCGATACTTTTAGCGCCGCCCGGTATATTAATCGACTCTAGCGAAATGCAGCTCTCAAACATTTTATCTCCTATGTTGCAGGTTGCATCCTCAGAGAAAGTAACTGTCACAAGCTTCTGACAGCTGCTGAAAGCGCCTTCTCCAATGCTGGTCAGATTCTTTCCTGAGATCGTAACAGTCTCAAGATCAAACCCGCCTGAAAAAGCACCTTTTCCAATGGTTTTAACATTCTCGCCGAGATTAACCGAAGTAAGATGTGTCTGGTTAAAAGCACACTTACCGATTGTTTCCAGTGAAGCCGGCAAAGGAGCATAAGTCAGATCATCTATACACTGGAATGCATTGTCCCCGATGCTCGTTAAAGTCTCAGGGAATGATACTGACTGAATGTGTCTGCACTCATAAAATGCATACGCGCTTACGCTTGTTACACCCTCCTCAATAACTACTTTTGTTATTGAACTGCCACAATTAATGAGCCAAGGTGCACTACCATATTGATAGTATCTCATTTCACCGGTACCGCTTATAGTAAGTGTTCCTTCGGAGAATGACCATGTCAGGTTATCTCCTTCAGCTCCGCATTCACCGCTGTATTCTTCAGCACTTACAGAGATACTGCCAAAGAAAAGCATCGTGACACATACAACAATGATGGCAACAGGAAGATGCCAGATATTCTTTCTGCTCATAATGATCTCCTATTAATTTAAAAGGGCCCCATTTGTTCTCAAAAGAGAACACTACTTCAACTTATATAATATAAAGCAATTTTAAAAAACAAACTTCTCAAACAAAGAGCCGTCAACTTGTATAAATTCACCAATAAATTTGATATTTTTGCCAGATATCTTATATCTGCTTGGATCCCCTGTAACCCACGCCGTACGTGTCAGTGTAGTAATCGATCCTCTTGGAATCATTAAAGACCGGCTCATAGATATTCATGTCAGGGTCAATACCGGCAAGGGCGCAAACGGCTTCATGTGCACGTATCGTGAGGTCCTTTTCGCGGTCTTTTAACTTCAGATTCTTGTCAGGATACAAAGGCTCACCGATACGGAGTGTGAATAAAGCAGTCTGATGAAAAACATTCCTGCGGATCCTGCCGGGCTCACGGTAAGAAAATCCCATAGGCAATACCGGCTTATCATTGCTTACGGCTATGAATGCGGCGCCGCGCTTAAACGGACGGATAGGGGCATAATATTCCCACATGCTGCCTTCCGCATATACATGTATCCAGCCGTGGTCGTTAAGAAGTCCTTTAAGAGCTTTGAGGTGAGCTTTTTGCGCAGCGACATCATTCTCGGGAATCGGAATACCTCCGACAAGTCTTACTATCGTACCGTTCTCGCCGTTGATATTCGGTGCCCACACCAGAAGATTGGTCTTATGAGGACGAAGCGCCTTCATTACCGAAATGTAGTCCCACATGTGTATGTGGTTACTTACGGATACCACTCCGTTATCAAGAACATCCTTATACTTCTTGAGGTTTTCGCGTCCCTCGATCTTAAGACCCAGACGTATCTTTGCCATGGGGAAAACTATCAGGTTAAGAAGAAAACGGACCACGCCCTGACGGAATCTGAACCATCCTGATCTGTCGATATAAGGGTATGAAGCATCGAACAACAGGCCCCTGTCCTTATGGATCTCAAGGTAGTGGTGATCCGTCTGTTCAGGATACGGATAGCGGTTCGTCTTAGGATCGAACATTTTAAAGTTGATCTTCCTTTCAGTATTACACTTATCGAATCACAACTTTGTTATCACTGCAATAGCGCAGGGCATCCTTCCTTCTACAACGTGATACTCGGCATTAGCATAGCCTTTGTCTTCAAAGAACTTCCTGCATTTCTTAGCAGCGCGCTTCAGCATCCCTTCGGCAAAATCCGTCGCGACCAGATCCCTGCAGTTTTTAGCTATGCTCACGGTGATCGCGCCGGTTCCGCAGGCGCATTCAAGCACCCTGTCAGGACCTGTTATAAACTCAGATACTTTAACGCCTGTACCTTTATATACTTTGCGGTTATAAATATTTTCGAACAGATCGTATACAGACGATATCTTATTCCAAAACATCTTGTAACCTCACTTAATTCTTGAGCCTTCTCATGCACCTCATGGCGTTGAGGATCGCGATAATGAGAACGCCTACATCTCCGAAGACCGCAAGCCACATATTTGCGATACCGAGCGCGCCTAAGACCAGGATTATTACCTTTACACCGAGCGCGAAAATGATATTCTCCCAGACGATCCTCATAGTCTTTCTGGCGATCTTAACGGCATCCGCGATCTTGGAGGGTTTGTCATCCATCAAGACTATATCCGCAGATTCGATCGCAGCGTCAGAACCCATTGCGCCCATGGCGATTCCGCAGTCAGCGCGCATAAGAACAGGTGCATCGTTTATACCGTCTCCGACAAATGCGACTTTGCCCTTACCATCCGACAATATCTCTTCCATTCTCGCGACTTTATCTGCAGGAAGAAGCTCTGCAAAGAAAGCCGTAAGACCAAGCTTATTTGCTACATTCTCTGCTACATTTTTCTTATCACCGGTGAGCATTATGAGACGCTTAACACCGACATTTTTAAGGCTCTTAACCGCTTCTTCGGAATCTTCTTTTATCTGGTCGTTAATAACGATATGGCCCAGATAATCGCAGACATTACCATCGATCCTTGCTATATGGATAATGGTTCCCGTCAGATGACAGTCGTGCCAGTCTGCGCCGCACATCTCCATAAGCTGGCCGTTTCCGCAATAGTAAGTCTTGCCTTCAACTACTGCCTTAACGCCTTTTCCCGCTATCTCGGTTACTTCTCCGACAAGAGCCTTATCGATGTGATCTTCGTGCGCCCTTACGATCGACTGCGCTACAGGATGGCTCGAGAAGCTCTCACAGCAAGCTGCTATATCAAGAAGCTCAGCGCTGCTGATAAGATTCGGGTGAATGTCATCTACTGCAAATACGCCTTTTGTAAGCGTTCCGGTCTTATCGAAAACAACAGTATCTATCTTGGACAAGACTTCCATATAGCCTGCGCCTTTGATGAGAATACCGTCTTTGGAAGCTCCGCCGATACCGCCAAAGAACGAGAGCGGAACAGATACGACGAGCGCGCAGGGGCAGGATACTACAAGGAATACACAGGCTCTTGTTAGCCATGTCTTCCAGATTTCAACATCGCCTATTCCCATAAACAAAGGCGGAACAGTTCCCAGTACCAGTGCTGCGATAACAACGATCGGTGTGTAATATCTTGCGAACTTCGTGATGAAGTTCTCGACCTTTGCTTTCTTATCCGAAGCATTTTCGACGAGCTCCAGGATCTTCGATACCGTGCTCTGGCCGAATGTCGATGTGGTCCTGACCTTGATAACGCCCGTAAGATTGAGCGTTCCGGAGATTACGTTATCGCTGAAAGCCTTATCCACAGGAGCAGATTCGCCTGTAAGGGCAGCCTGGTTAACAGAGCTCTCGCCTTCGATGATGACGCCATCCAAGGGGATCTTCTCTCCGGGCTTAACGATTATCGTGTCGCCTACTTCGACTTCATCAGGCGACACCTCGATCTCCTGACCGTCTCTAATTACTGTCGCACTGTCAGGCCTTATGTCCATCAGCTTTGCAATAGACTTGCGCGACCTTCCGACAGCGATGCTCTGGAAAAGCTCACCGATCTGGTAGAAGAGCATAACCGCAGAAGCTTCAGGATACTCACCCGTGGCAAATGCGCCTACCGTTGCTACCATCATGAGGAACTTCTCATCAAAGATCTGGCCGTGTATCAGGTTTATAAAAGCAGTCTTTAAAACATCAAAGCCTGCAATAACGTATGGAACAGCATAAATGACGAGCTCTGCCCACCACGGGACTTCTACAAAATGAAGCGTTACGACGATTACCGCCAGCAAAGCAATGGCGATAATTATCCTTCTGAGCATCTTCTTTTGTTTTTTCGTCAATTTATACTTCATAGTGCTTAATCCTTAAAAAGCCGCAGTTTTCAGGCTGCGGCTGCGATTTAAACTAATACTGTGCAGTCAGGCTCTACCTTGGCGATAGCCTTTACAGCGAGCTTTACGATCTTGTCAAAATCTGCATCGTCAGCTTCCAAAGTCATCTTCTGCTTAATGAAGCTTACTTCGCAGTTCTTAACTCCGGGGATCTTCGATACTGCTTCCTGCATCTTCATGGCGCAGTTAGCGCAGTCAAGATCTTCCAATTCAAATGTCTTCTTCATATGTATATCTCCTTCTAATAAATTATTCCGTTAAATGTTCATATCCCTGAGCTATGATCGACTTAACGTGATCGTCAGACAAACGGTAGTAGATCGTCTTACCTTCCCTTCTTGAAGCCACAAGATTTGCGGCCTTTAAGGACTTAAGCTGGTGAGATACCGCAGACTGGGTCATTCCGATAAGTTCTGCGATGGCGCAGACACACATCTCATCTTCATAGAGCGCGTACATTATCTTGATCCTTGTCGTATCACCGAAGACCTTGAAAAGGTCACCCAAATCCTGCAAAAGCTCATCAGCAGGCATATCTGCCTTAACATGATCTAAAAGAGCACCGTGATCGTGAGCCATCTTGCATCTCCTTTCCGTTTATCATATGAATGATTGCTCATATGTTCATTTGTTCATTATACTATCACACCATTTTCGGGCCGTCAACACCCCTAAAATACGGTGTAATAATGTTACAAATCCCTAGAAATAAGGGTTTTTAGCAAAAAAATCCCTCAAAAAACCTCAAATTCCCTTGTTTTTAATATCAAAGAACTTTATAATATCGACATTGTCAGCGGCCAAAAGCCTTGCTGGCAAAGTAATTAACCCATATTTAGGGAGGAAATTAATAATGAACAGACAAGAATTAGTTGATGCAATCGCTGTAAAGGCTGACATCTCCAAGAAGGATGCTGATGCTGCTGTTAAGGCTTTCATCGAGGTTGTTTCTGACGAGCTTCAGAACAAGGGTAAGGTTCAGCTCGTAGGTTTCGGTACATTCGAGACATCTGAGAGAGCTGCAAGAACAGGCCGTAACCCTCAGACAGGCGCTGCTACAAAGATCAAGGCTTGCACAGCTCCTAAGTTCAAGGCTGGTAAGGCACTCAAGGATAAGGTTAACACAAAGCCTTCTAAGAAGTCCAAGAAGTAATCTCAGTCAACTGATAATTGCTAACTAATAGAAGAGGTTGTCCTAGTGACAACCTCTTTTAGTTTGTATATCTGTTAAATACCTTTACTGGAATATGTAAGCCAATATATCCGGCAGGTAATAATGGAAGAACAGCAGCAAGGCAAAGGAGAAGAAAGCCCACATCTCGGGAGTGTGTGTAAGCTTATGAAGTATCTCCTTCCTCTTAAGCTCCCCTTCCATAAGGAAAAGCTTGAAATTCTTGCGCTTCTTGATGACAAAGACGAGGCCTGTGATCATGAAGGATACCAGGATCACTAACCATAAGAGCAGTAAAAGGAGCAGCGGCATTACTGAAGACATCAGATCGTCCTCGCTCATACCGTTAATAACGGAGCCGTCTCCTACCTTCTTGATCATCTCAGACAGCAGCGACATGGTAATGACAGTCGTTACCAGGTTCATGCTCGCGTGCATGATCATTGTGTAGATGATCTTACCCGTGCGGATATAAACGAACGCGAACAGGACTCCGATAAAGAATGTGAAGAAGAACTGCTGGAAATTGCCGTGCCACATGCCGAACATGATTCCTGACATGGCGCAGCTTATAAATTCGCCGTGGCGGATCGTCCTGTCTATAAGGAACTTTCTGAACAACAGCTCTTCAAATATCGCAGGAAGTATGCCTACACAAATAATCCTGAAATAGATTCCGGAGCCCAGGAGAAGACCGCTCAGGTCAACGCCTTCTGTCTGCGGATTATCAGGAGTAAAAGAAGACAGGAACGTGTGTATCGGCAGTCCCATAACGGAGCCGACAAGCGTCAGGCCGTACATCATCATGATAAGCAGAAGGAGCTGGCCTACCCTGAGCTTTCTCTGGGCGATCTTGTATGTCGGAAGCTGGCGCATCGTAAGACCGATAACCAGTGTGCCGACCACACAGACATTGAACGAGTTCATCATCAGGTAGATCGAAGAATAATACTTCTCAAAGAACAGATAATCGTTGACATACTGCCTGATAAGCAGGTCTGCGAATCTGATCAGGAACACGTAGAACCAGCCGAAAAAAGCATAACGGACGGCTACTGAGGCGATCATATTATCAACAGTATCGGTATTCTTAAGCATTATGACCAGAAAAATGAGAACGCCAAGAAGCAGTACTGCGACAATAGCCATAAGAGGCAAGCCTGCGAAAGTCGCGCTCTCACCTTCAAGTAATCCCCTGGCATCGAAAAAAACAATAGCGAAAGCCGACACCGCAATAAGGATGATCGCCGCTATCGAAAAGCCTCTCTGCAAAGCTTTGTTTTCTCCCATTTTATCCTCCGCAAAAACGAGCCGGATGTATCCGCAAATAGTTACGAACTCCCGCCTTCGTTACTATCCCAAAGCAATAATAACAAAATATCACTATAATTTGTTATTTTCCCAAAGCTATTATATATGTTTTTCCAACGAAATGCGTGTATACTGTCCTAATTATATTAAGTAAAAGAGGAACCAAAATGTCTGATTCAAAGGTTTTCAGGATTTTCGTAGTAAATCCGGGCAGCACTTCCACCAAAGTAGAGTTTTTCGAGAATGAGAAAAGCATCGTCGAAGCTAATGTTTTCCACGATTCAGCGATCCTAAAGAACTTTCCTACCATTAACGACCAGTTGGATTACCGTATGGAAGTCGTAAGGAAGTGGCTCACTGACAATAACATCGACCTTACAGGCATTGACGCGATCGTAGGAAGAGGCGGCGCCTGCTATCCCATCGAAGGCGGCACATACGAAGTAGACGACAGACTTGTAAACGATATCCGCGAAGCAAAGGGCGGCGTATACCACTCGAGCATGCTGGGTGTCCAGATGGCAAAGCAGTTCCATGACGAATTCGGCGGAAGACTTTTCATGGTAGATCCTATCGTCGTTGATGAGTATCAGGACGTCGCAAGGATCACAGGCGTTAAGGGCATATACAGAACATCTGCAACACACGCTCTTAACCTTCGTGCCACAGCTCACAAATATGCCAAGAGCGTAGGCAAGAAATATAACGAGATGAACCTCATCGTCTGCCACATCGACGGCGGGATCACGATCACCGCGCACAAGCACGGCAAGATGATCGATGCCAATGACGGCAGCGGCGGAGACGGCCCGATGACTCCTACAAGAATGGGTACAATGGCTATTACCGATGTCCTCACAAAGCTTTACGACAGACCCAAGGAAGAGATCAGAAGCCTCTGCCTTGCAACTGGCGGTCTCTCCTCCTGGTTCGGCACTTCCAATTCGGATACTATCCACGAGATGGTTGAGGCCGGAGATCCTAAGGCGCAGCTCATCTGGAATGCCATGATCTATCAGATCACCAAGTGGATCGGCTCTATGGCTTGCGTGCTTCACGGTGAAGTTGACGGTATCGTCTTAACAGGCGGACTTATGCGTTTCCAGGATATTTTCGACGGCATCAAGGAAGCATGCGGCTGGATCGCACCTATCGCATCCTATCCGGGCGAGCTCGAGCACGAAGCTATGAGAGCTGCTGCGCTCAGAGTATTAAGAGGCGACGAACAGGCTAAGACATATCCCGGCAAGCCGAGATTTGACGGATTCGATTTTCTTAAAGGAGAGTAATATATGAGCTTTATCGAGACTATTAAGCAAAGAGCAAGAAGTGACGTTAAGACTATCGTTCTTCCCGAATCAGAAGACGACAGAACAATACTTGCAGCAGCAAAGGTCCTTGCTGAAGGCACAGCTGCTCCCATCATCATCGGAACCGAAGAAGAAGTCATGGGTGCTGCCGCAAGACTCGGCGCAGACCTTACAGGCGTACAGATCTTAGATCACACAAAGTCAACTGAGATCGATAAGTATGCTTCTCTCCTTGCAGAGATCAGAGCCAAGAAGGGCATGACCTTCGATATGGCTAAAGAGCTCATCACATCTGACAAGCTCACTTTCGGCATCATGATGGTCAAGTCAGGCGACGCTGACGGTCTTGTTTCAGGTGCATGCCACACATCTGCAGACATGCTCCGCCCTGCTCTTCAGATCATCAAAACAGCTCCCGAGAGAAAGATCGCTTCCATCGCATTCATGTTCGATATTCCCGACTGCGAATTCGGTGAAGACGGCATCATCCTCTGCGCTGACTGCGCTCTTATGCAGGATCCTAATCCCGAAGAACTCGCTGAGATCGGTGCTGAATCCGCAGCTTCATTCGAAGCTCTTATCGGCAAAAAAGCAAAAGTCGCTTTCCTTTGCCACTCCACAAAGGGTTCTGCTAATCACCCCTTCGTTGATAAGGTAGTTGAAGCCGTTAAGATCGCGAAAGAAAAGTATCCCGACATCATGCTCGACGGCGAGCTCCAGCTCGATGCTGCGATCATCCCTGAGATCGGTGCTTCAAAGGCTCCCGGCTCACCCGTTGCAGGTCAGGCTAACGTATTGATCTTCCCTAACCTTGAGGCAGGCAACATCGGTTACAAGCTCATCCAGAGAATCGGTAAGGCTGAAGCATACAGCTTCCTCCAGGGCCTTGCAGCTCCTGTCAATGACCTTTCCAGAGGATGCAGCGTAGATGAGCTCGCAGGCGTTATCTGCATCACCGCAGTACAGGCACAGCAGATGGCATCTTCAAAGCAATAAGAATTTAAGACAATTGATGTAGAATAGAAGAAGCGTTGATGTGATCAGCGCTTCTTATTTTTTCGAAGGGGCTTTATTATGTGGAACGGACTTAAGATATCTGAAGTATTTTTCGAAGAGTACGGTCTTCCCATGCTCGAGGAAAAATTCTCTGAATATAAAGATGAGATAGCATCAGGCCTTGCCGGCCAGACATCCGAGTGCTTCGGATACGATGACTACATATCGAGAGATCACGATTACGCGCCTGGCTTCTGCCTCTGGCTTCCGGAAGAACTAAAAAAGAAGATCGGCGATGATCTCCAGAAAGCATATGAAGAGCTTCCCGTTCAGGAATTCATTTTAAATCACAGAGCTGATGTCGGAATGGCTGAGCCAAGCAATATCATGACCGGCGCAAGAAGGCACCGCGTAGGTGTACACAGCATTGAAGAATTCTACTACGAGCATACAGGCATGACCCACGCGCCCGTTACGACGCAGGACTGGCTTGCTACCCCTCAAATGCATCTTGCCGAAGCAGTCAACGGAAAGGTTTTCCGAGACGTCTCCGGCAAGTTCAGTGCTATTCGGGATGTGTGGTCTGGTTATTATCCTGAAGATGTAAAAAAGAAGAAAGTCGCTGCAGACCTTGCCATGGCGGGTAAAACCGGGCAATTCAATTATTATCGCTCTATTAAGCGTGGTGATATCGGCGCTGCATATTGCTGTGTTACGGAATTCATATACAAGATTTCCGCGGCATTGTTCCTTCTTAACGGCCGATACATGCCATATTATAAATGGCGTTTCAGAGCGATGAAGGAGCTTACCACCTTGAACTGTGCTGCTGAACCGCTTATGAAGCTCTCCCAAATGAGCGAGGAGAAGAGCTCAGACAAGATTAATCTGATCGAAGAAATAAGCGGTATGGTTATCAAGGAACTGGTCGGTCGCGGTTGGTCTTCGGGCCACAGCGACTATCTTCTCGACAATGCAAAACTCGTCATGAAGACCATTAGTGATTCAGAGATTGCATCCTGGAATGTATTTTTAGGTGAAGATTAATTACTTAACCTTCTTCGGGCAGGATCAGTGATACATGGCCGGTATCAACTGTTGATTCCACCCTGGGTTTCTCAACGTTTACGTATGTGGAAGAATTGTTCTTTATTCCGTTCCAGCGTGCGAAAACAATAACAAACACCAGTGTGATTGCGAGCAAAAAGCCCGCAATCACAACGAATCCGCTCCCCATATCTGCGGCATAACTTTTAATCCTAATAGCCAAATCCGGAAACATGTCTTTTCCTCCTTTGCTTAACTTTCTGAGTGTATTATTGCAAAGGGAAAAATCAAAAAAGTACTAAATCGGCATCAAAACGGCATCAATTGAAAATTTTTTTAGTAGCTCTCTATGTAGTCGCTATTAACTGAAATGCCAAGATTTATTTCAAAAGTCTCGTTCCTGCCGTCTCTGAATATCATGACATAACTTGCATAATCATAGTCATATGTATCCTGGAGCAGATGATAAGTAACGAACTTTGCATTTAATCTTTTCGAGTAATTATTATAGATAGCATTACGATACTTATCACAGATAAGCGTATTGGGATCATCAGCGTTGGCAAAATCAAATATCAACGAATCCCAGTTATAACCATATCCGGAGAAATTAACCTTAAGGATCGCTCCTGTCTTGTCATCGATCGCGCAAGAGAAATACCAGCCGTCAGGTATATAGAATTCAGCAGACCATATAACTGTAGTTCCTCTGTTGCCGGTAAGATTAACGAGCATGGGCGTGGCGTAAACTAAATAATCATTTTCATGCAGGTCATAGTGATGGCCTGTAAAGTCCGCAAGGAATTCGCTTATTATATCGATTACTTCTTCTTCCGTAAGGAATATTCCCTTATCAAGTTCGATAGTGTCGGCCAGCTGATATGTGTTATTTACGATCTCGATTTTCTGGGCGATCGTAAGGTCGTCCCTGTAAGTAAGATTTACACGCTCGATCTCAAGCTCCTGCTGTTTGCCTTCGTTGATCTTATCATCGATATTGAATGCAGCGAGCGGTAAAAACCAGCCAAGCGCTACTGCCATTATTACGAAGATTGCGGCTACAAAGAAATATATCTTTCTCATGCTGTAATCTCCTTTATCGTGACAGTAACACAAGTACCGTTGCCTTCTCTGGAAGCAAAAGCGATCTTGCCGTTGTGAAGATCGATGATCTCCTTACAAAGAGTCAGTCCCAGTCCTGCGCCGCCCTGCGCTCTCGAACGTGATTTATCTACACGGTAGAACGCTTCGGTAATATGCCTTATTGCTTCTTCAGGCATACCGCGTCCGTTATCGATAACACGGATGCGGTAATCACCGTTGTAGCTGTCGCCCATGATCATGATGTTTCCGCCGTGATCCATAGCTTTACGGGAGTTATCGACAAGGTTAGCAATTACCGAACCGAACAAGTCGGGCTCAGCCATGCAGATACCGGGTTCGCAGCGGCACTGGAGAGCGATGCCCCTCTTCCTGTACACCGGCTGAAGATGATAAGTAAGATTTTCTATCATGTGCTTCATATCAGTCGGCACCATCTTAAGCTTCTGGTTTCTCATCATGAGGAGATCCAAAAGCTTAAACGACAAAGCTTCAAGACGCTTGCCTTCGGAGAAGATATAGTTCGCTGCTTCCTGCGATTCTTCAGGTCCTAAAGCATCGCTTCGCAGCAGATCGGCATATCCGATAATGGATGTCATAGGTGTCTTCAGCTCATGCGCGAAGCTTCCCATGAACATCTCCTGGTGTTCCATTGAATTCTTAAGTTCGGAAATGTTATCAGACAGACGTTCGGCCATGTTGTCAAAGTCCGAACCAAGCTGTCCGATCTCGTCATGTGTCTTAGGATTAACTCTTGCATCGAGGTCACCGTTAGATAATGCGCGGGCTGTTTTCGAGACATTAACAAGAGGCTTGGTCATGAGATATGCGGTAAACCACGCTGCGACACCTCCGATAAGGAGCAGTGCTGCAAGGACCTGGTGATAAGTCTTGATCTGGTCATCTCTTGCCTGATAAACCGATGTAATGTCATAGACCACAGTAAGCACCAGCGGCTTACCGTTAGTCTTGATCTCGCCGCTTATCTGGTAGAGGTGTCTGTTCTCTCTTGTAAAAAGGAGCGAGATAAACGCGGTACTGCTCTCGACTTCTTCAATATTCTCGCCGTTCTGGTATAAGACCTTGTCGCCTCTCTTAAGGCTCATGCCGGCAAGACTCTCAGAAGTGTTCATCGTCTCGAGAGTATTGCTGATATTTGAAAGATCCTGCTGGATATCAACGAAGTTAACGAGCTGGATCGACTTCAAGATCATCTCATAAGACTCTTCGGCATTAGTCTGGATCTGCGTAAGACTGCTCTGAAAATTCTGCCTTATCAGAAGAACGCCTCCCACACCATAACTCAGTGTGAGAAGCCAAACCATTACGAGGACCATCTTCTGCCGAAAGCGCATCGATCAGGCCTCCAGTCTGTATCCGACCTTAGGCACAGCTGTGATTACTTCCTCCCAGCCGAGTTTTTTACGAAGTCTCTGAACGTGCAGATCGACCGTCTTGCTTCCGTACGGGAAAGGCTCGTTCCACACACGCTCGTAGATCGTCTCGCGGTACATTGCGATTCCCGGGTTCCTCGCGAAAAGAAGAAGCAGTTCATACTCCTTAGGTGTCAGCGGGATCTGGTATCCGTCCTTGTATACGATCATTGCCTTCGTATCAATAGTGAGACCCGCCATACGGATCTCCGTATCTGTCTTGTTATAACGGCGCAAAACAACATTGACTCTCGCGAGCAGCTCAATGATCTCAAAAGGCTTCGGGAGATAATCCTCTGCGCCGAGCTCAAGTCCTCTGACCTTGTCCTGAACCATGTTTTTAGCTGTCAGGAAAATTACAGGGACCTTCATAGGTCTGATGTATTGCATCAATGAGAATCCGTCTATCTTCGGGATCATTACGTCTAACAGGATAAGGTCATAGACATTATTCGTTATCAGGGTAAGAGCTTCCTCGCCGTCAAACGCGCATGTGCAGTTATAACCCGCCTTCGTAAGACTCATTCGGATCAGATTAGATATCGGTTTCTCGTCTTCAACTATAAGTATGTGTATCATACGTACCCCCAAACACTCTAATTATACATTCAAGAGGGGGATTGGCATATTATTATTTTTTGAGATTAAGCAATACCTGTTACTTTGAAGTCTTTATCTTCGACAGCCTTGGTAAGAATGTCGTCAGAAATATCCTTCTCCAGTGTTACGACAGCCGTGCCCTTATCGTGGGATACATCAGCCTTAACAACGCCGTCCAAAGCCTCAAGAGCCTTCTTAACAGATGCTTCGCAGTGACCGCACATCATGCCTTCGATAGTGATTGTCTTTTCCATTTTTTGATTCTCCTTTTTCATATTTTCTTTTTCAAATTCATCTTTTAGACCTGCAAGTCTTTCCCTGATATCACCCTTCGCCCTATCATGCCTTGTGTCGTATGGCTTGATAAGATTCAGTCTTAATGCATTCATGCATACAGTAAAGCTCGAAAGGCTCATGGCAGCAGCACCGAACATCGGTGACATAGTAAGGCCTAAGGAAGCGTACACGCCCGCTGCCAACGGTATTAGCGCGACATTATATATGAACGCCCAGAAGAGGTTCTCGTGAATGTTAGTAATGGTTCTTCTCGAGATCCTGATCGCAGCTGCTGCATCCTTAAGATCTGACTTCATCAGCACTACATCTGCAGCATCGATCGCGATATCTGTTCCGGCTCCAATGGCAATACCGATATCCGCACTCGTAAGAGCAGGCGTGTCATTTATGCCGTCGCCTACCATAATTACTTTTCCATATTCTTTAAGCTTACGGATCACCTTTTCCTTACCGTCAGGAAGAACTCCGGCGATAGTCATGTCGACGCCTGCGGTCTTACCTATGCTGTCAGCTGTTCTCTTGTTGTCACCTGTAAGCATGACCGTGTAAAGTCCCATGCGTTTGAATTCTTCTATTGCTTCAGAAGAAGCCTCGCGGATCGCATCCGCAACTGCAATGATACCTATGAGTTTACCGTCTGCTTCAAAGAAAAGCGGTGTCTTTCCCTGCTCTGCAAGTGCCTGTGCTTTAGCTTCATATTCAGGCTCAACAGACGTCACAAAACTGAGGTTGCCGCCTTTTATAAGCTTGCCGTCAGCAATGCCTTCAAGTCCGTTTCCTGCATATACTTTGAAGTTTTCAGCGGGCTTAAGTGAAATACCTTTTGCCTTGCAATATTCTGCTACAGCTTTTCCCAGAGGATGCTCGCTGCCGTTCTCCAAAGCAAAGGCATATGTGAGCAATTCATTCTCATCTTCTACAGGAATGATATCCGTTACTTCCGGCACACCGCTCGTGATCGTGCCGGTCTTATCAAGAACGTTTATCTGAGCTCTGCCTGTCTGCTCAAGCGATGTGGAAGTCTTAAACAAAATGCCGTTCCTGGCAGCCACTCCGTTACCGACCATTATTGCTACAGGAGTCGCAAGACCCAGAGCGCACGGGCAGCTTACGACTAAAACGCTGATTGCCCTTGTAAGCGAATAACCGACCTCTGCGCCGAGCAACATCCAGACGATAAATACGATCAAAGCAATCGCAAGGACTGCAGGAACAAATACACCGGACACCTTATCAGCGATCCTTGCAATAGGAGCCTTCGAGCCTGATGCATCACTTACCATCTTTATGATCTGCGCCAGCGTGGTGTCTTCACCGACCTTTACGGCACGGCATTTAACGAAGCCTGTCTTATTTACCGTCGCAGCAGACACCTTATCGCCTTTTGTCTTATCTGCCGGAACTGATTCACCGGTGAGAGCCGATTCATCTACAGCACAGTCGCCTTCAACGATAACTCCGTCAACAGGAAAGGATCCGCCGGGTCTTACAACATAGATATCACCGACCGCTACTTCTTCAACTGGTACCGTTACTTCCTGTCCGTCTCTTATCAGAACCGCAGTTTTAGGCTGCAGATTGAGCAGTCCTTTGAGAGCATTTGTGGTCCTTCCTTTCGAGATCGCCTCCAAAAGCTTACCGATCGTGATGAGGGTAACGATCATGGCGGCTGATTCGAAGTAAAGGTCGTTCATCAGTGCCATCTGTTCCTCGTGATTGGCTGCAGAAGTCATGTGTAACAATGTTACAAAGCTATAAATGAACGATACTCCGGAGCCCATAGCCACCAAAGTATCCATATTGGTGCTCTTGTGCAGGAGCGCCTTAAATCCGTTAACGAAAAACTTCTTGTTGATCACCATTACGATGCCGGCAAGCAGCATCTCAATGATCCCTATGCCCACCATATTGTGTTCCAGGAACGAAGGAGCGGGCCATCCCCACATAGAAACGCCCATCGAGAAATACATAAGGATCAGAAGGAATACGAGCGAGCTTATAAGCCTTTTTACCAGGACCGGCTTCTCCCTGTCCTTGAGCTGCTCTTCCATATTCTCATAGAGACTGCCTTTAGCCTTGGAAGTGTTGTTCTCAACTGACGCGCCATAACCGGCAGCTTCAACCGCCTTGATAACCGCGTTTGGATCAGCCGGGCCCGTGACGCTCATCGAATTAGTAAGAAGCGAGACGCTGCATGATTCAACGCCTTCTACTCCCTTTACCGCCTTCTCGACATGCGCCTGGCAGGCCGCGCAGCTCATGCCGGTCACTAAGTATTTCTCTGTCTTCGGATTGTAGTTATCCATCTATTACCTGATTCTAAGGTTGAGAGATTATTTCATAAGTTTCTGAAGGAGCTCAACCAGCTCTTCAGTCTTCTCGTCTGAACCGCTTCTTATATCTTCAGCGACACAGGTCCTGATGTGATTGCCCAGGAGCACCTTCGAAAAGCTGTTCAGCGAACACTTGGCTGCGCTTACCTGAGTAAGGACATCAACACAGTAAGCATCCTCTTCGACCATCTTGCGGATACCTCTTATCTGGCCTTCTATACGGTTAAGACGTGTAATAAGGTCCTTGATCTCTTCATCGGATCTGTCTTTTGTTCTGCAGTGCGGACATTTCTTTTCTGCCATGCTTATACCTCCGCCGAGCATACCCCATAGGGGTATTGTATTTCTTCATTCACTATATACCCCTACAGGGTATGTGTCAAGTTTTGAAATGCGCACGACGGACTAAATCACGAAAATCTCGATTTTTATCCGTAGGTTTCCTTTTTGAATTCTCGAAAACCCGGTTAGCGGCCTCGCAAAAGGCCTTTCAAAACCGATAAAAGCTTTGAAAACAGGCTGTCCGGCCGCTCAAGCCGCTTTTTGAATCAAGTTTTTCGCGAAATCCCGGCAAAATTCAAAGCACAAGCAAAAATATACCCCCCTACCTACGGATAAAAATGATGTTTTTCGCATTTTAGGCCGACATTTCAAAGGAGGTGCACCCAATTTCCTTGCAAAACCAATTTCACTAATATATATTTCTCTTGCTTAAAGAAAGGAATAACCATGCGCCGCACCAAGCCTTTAGGAATCGTACTGCTTCTGATAACCGCCATCATCTGGGGTTCGTCTTTTGTTGCACAGTCGATCGGCATGGAGAGCATCGATGCATTCACTTTCACAGGAATAAGAACCACGCTCGGAATGCTGTTTCTTCTTCCCTTCACGCTGATAATCAACAAGGGATTTGATTTCAGGAAGAGTACACTCAAAAAAGGCCTCATTCTCGGAATAGTCTTTTCCATCGCCCAGAACTTCCAGCAATTTGCTTTCTATTATTCAACGTCTGGCAAGATCGCCTTCATCACGGCATTCTATATGTTCTTCGTGCCGCTCTTCAGCGTCATTTTCCTGAAGAAGAGAATAGCCGTACTCACGTGGCTGTCGATCTTCATAGGATTGCTAGGCTTATTCCTTTTATGCCTGGATCCTACTGATCTTTCAAACATCAATATGGGCGATATATTAGCGCTTATCTGCGCGGTCTTCTACGCTGTCCAGATAATGCTGATAGATAAGTTCATGGAAGAGAACATCAGCGGCGTACAGCTGTCATTCATGCAGTTCTTTGTAGCTGCGATAATATCGATCATCGCGATGTTTATTTTCGAGCAGCCGAATCTTGCGGATATAAAAACCGCAGCCCCTTCCCTTTTGTATTCGGGAATAATGAGCTGCGGTATAGCTTATACACTTCAAATCGTAGGACAGAAACACGCAAGTCCTGTCGTTGCTTCACTTCTCATGTGCCTCGAATCGGTCTTCGCAGTCATTGCGGCTGCGATCGTCCTTCACGAAGGCATGTCACCGAGAGAGGCGGCAGGATGCCTGATCATGTTCGCTGCGATCATTCTTTCGCAGGTGTCGGAGTCTCTGGCTTCGAAGCATCAGCATCAGGTATCATAACAAATCTGAGGAGAAGGACCATTCCCACCATCATACAGATGCCTACCAGAAGCGATATGAAGGCGTTCTTAACAAAGGCTGCGATCAGATATGTAATGAATGATACGCCTGCGCAAACAAGAGCATATGGCAACTGCGTGGATACGTGAGCGATGTGGTTGCACTGGGCACCGGCAGAACTCATGATCGTTGTATCAGAGATAGGTGAGCAGTGGTCTCCGCAAACAGCACCGGCCATGCAGGCAGATACGCAGATGATAGCAAGTGTTGATTTTGAAGGATCAGGATCAGAAAGCGAGAATGCCTTTAAGGTGATCGGGATAAGGATACCGAATGTACCCCAAGATGTGCCTGTAGCAAAAGACAGAAGGCAAGCAATAACGAAGATAACGGCAGGAAGGATAAAAATATACTGACCCTGTGTACGCTCTACGATTCCTGCTACAAATTCAGCTGCGCCTAAAGAATCTGTCATAGCCTTCAAAGACCAAGCAAGAGTCAGGATGAGCATAGGAGGAACCATAGCCTTGAAGCCTTCTTCTATGCAAGACATGCACTCCTTAAAATTCATAATCTTTCTGATGAGATAGAAAACAACTGTAAATACGATGCCTCCGAATGATCCGTAAGCAAGACCGACAGAAGCATCACTGTTTGAAAATGCATAAACAAATTCTTTGAAGAAAGTAGCGATCCTCTCACCGACAGAGCCGCTATATACTGTCTCGAAGAATCCGCCTGTCTGAAGCATTCCCAACACACAACAGATAATAAGGACTACTACAGGCAATACCAGATCAATAACCTTCCCCTTCTTATTTGCAGTAGTTTCCTCTTCTTTAGCAACAACAGGTGCTACTGTGAAGAGATCACCCTTTTGAGCATTTCTTTCATGACGTGCCATGGGACCGAATTCAATCTTAAAGACTACCATGAGGACCATCATGAGGAGTGTAAGAATAGCATAGTAGTTATAAGGAATTGCTTTGATAAAAAGCATGATTCCGTTAGTACCTTCAGGTGCGAAGCCTGATACGGCTGCTGCCCAGGAAGATACCGGAGCGATAATGCAGACAGGAGCTGCGGTCGCATCGATAAGATATGCAAGTTTTGCTCTCGAAATCTTCTTGCTGTCAGTAACGGGTCTCATAACTGAACCGACTGTTAAGCAGTTAAAATAGTCATCGATGAAGATCAAAACGCCCAGACAGATAGTAGCAAGCTGGGAACCTACTCTGGACTTTACGTGCTTTGAGGCCCAATTACCGAAAGCCGCTGAACCTCCGGCCTTATTCATCAAGGCCACTATGATGCCAAGGAAGACAAGGAAAACCAGAATACCTACGTTGTAATCATCAGCCAGCGATTTAATAATACCGCCCTTGAAGACATGTTCCAAAGCCGCAACCGGACGGATCATATAAAGGTTTCCGGAAATTGGTTGCAGTGAGTAAAGCACGCCGCCGGTGACGATACCCACAAAGAGCGAACTGTAGACCTCTTTGGTGATAAGCGCCAGGACGATTGCTACAAGCGGTGGTACGAGCGCCCATATGGTGTTGTACAAAACCGGAACAAATTCAGCTTCCATAAACTAACCTCCGAATAGCAAGATAAGTTCATAATAGCACCGCAAGCGCGACGTCTCAAACCGCAAATGCAATAAAATAAGGCCTTTCAATAAGTCAAAATGCGAAAAATAAAACCCCCGGAGGAATTTCCGGGGGCTTATATAGACAACTGATTTATCGAACTATCAGAACTTGCCTGCCTTAGCAGCTTCCTCAACGGATACTGCTGTGGAAACAGTCATACCAACCATCGGGTTGTTACCGGCGCCGATGAGACCCATCATCTCAACGTGAGCAGGAACGGAAGAAGAACCTGCAAACTGAGCGTCAGAGTGCATACGGCCCATAGTATCTGTCATACCATAGGAAGCAGGACCTGCAGCCATGTTATCAGGGTGAAGTGTACGGCCTGTACCACCACCGGAAGCAACAGAGAAGTACTTCTTGCCTGCCTCGAGGCGCTCCTTCTTGTATGTGCCTGCAACAGGGTGCTGGAATCTTGTAGGATTGGTTGAGTTACCTGTGATGGAAACGTCAACGTTCTCCTTCCAGAGGATAGCTACGCCTTCCTGAACGTCATCTGCACCATAGCAGTTAACCTTTGCTCTCGGGGATGCAGGATCCTTGGAGTAGCATGTTCTGGAGAGCTCCTTGAGCTCGCCTGTCTTATAATCGAACTCTGTCTCAACGTATGTGAAGCCGTTGATTCTGGAGATGATCTTTGCAGCGTCCTTTCCAAGACCATCAAGGATAACTCTGAGGGGCTTCTGACGAACTCTGTTAGCCTTCTCAGCGATACCGATAGCGCCCTCAGCAGCAGCGAAAGACTCGTGGCCTGCGAGGAATGCGAAGCACTCTGTATCTTCTTCAAGGAGCATCTTACCGAGGTTACCGTGGCCAAGACCAACCTTACGTCTGTCAGCAACTGAACCCGGGATGCAGAAAGCCTGGAGGCCTTCACCGATTGCAGCAGCAGCGTCAGCAGCTCTTCTGCAGTTCTTCTTGATTGCGATAGCAGCGCCTACTGTGTAAGCCCACTTAGCATTCTCGAAGCAGATAGGCTGAATACCTTCGATGAGGTGATAAACATCAAGACCTGCGTCCTTTGTGATCTTCTCAGCTTCTTCGATGGAAGAAATACCATATTCAGCGAGCTTAGCGTTGATCTGGGGTAATCTTCTCTCGTATGATTCAAATAACTCTGCCATTGTTAATTCCTCCTTTATTCCTTGCGCGGATCGATGAACTTAACAGCATCGTCAACACGTCCATACTTGCCGGAAGCCTTCTTGAGAGCTTCTGCAGGCTCGTCACCCTTCTTGATGAAGTCCATCATCTTACCGAAGTTAACGAACTTGTAGCCGATGATCTCGTCGTTCTCGTCGATAGCGAGCTCTGTGATATAGCCGTCTGTAAGCTCAAGGTAACGGGGACCCTTAGCGAGTGTACCGTATGTTGTACCTACCATTGAACGAGCGCCCTTACCAAGGTCCTCAAGACCAGCACCGATCTGGAGTCCTTCTTCAGAGAAAGCACTCTGAGTTCTACCATAAACGATCTGGAGGAAGAGCTCTCTCATTGCTGTGTTGATAGCGTCGCAAACAAGGTCTGTGTTGAGAGCTTCGAGGACTGTGAGGCCCGGGAGGATCTCAGATGCCATAGCAGCGGAGTGTGTCATACCGGAGCAGCCGATTGTCTCAACCAATGCCTCCTGGATGATACCGTCCTTAACGTTGAGGGACAGCTTGCAAGCACCCTGCTGAGGAGCGCACCAGCCGATACCATGTGTGTAACCGGAGATGTCCTTAACATCCTTTGCGCTAACCCACTTTGCTTCCTCAGGGATCGGTGCAGCACCGTGATGAACACCCTGATGAACAGAGCACATGTTCTTGACTTCTGTCGAATAAATCATGTCTATTTCTCCTTTCCTTTCAAGGAATTTGTTGGTGGAATGAAATATAGTTTCCGAGTTGATATTATATATAAATAATAGGGTCATTTCAATCGAAAAGCCCCCCTCACTAAGGCAATTTTCAGATTTGCAGAAAACGATAAAAAATCTCCTCAGAAATCCGTCAATGGCCTGGAGTTTTTGCCCCTCAGTGCCCGTTTTTCGCGCTCCGGGGGCAAAAATCATGAAATATTGCCCCTGAGAGAGGATTTTTCAGGTTTCAGGGGCAAAGGCAGAGCCAGCGAGATGCAGACGATATGGATTACAGCGGCACCTTTCATTCCGCCGTCCCACAAATAAACAGCGCCCCGGATAGGAGGCGCCGTCATATATATAACACTAATGAAAATCACTTAATTGCGTCTGCCATCGACTTAACATACTCTCCGACATGCGAAGGAGCATCCTTACCGTACTGAGCGACGATCTTTACGATGGCTGAGCCGACGATGACGCCGTCAGCGCTTTTTGCCATATTTGCGGCCTGTTCGGGGGTCGATATTCCGAAGCCGATGGCGCAGGGCACGTCAGAAGATGCCTTAACAGCTGCACAGAGTGAAGGGATATCTGTCGTGATCTTGCTCCTTACGCCGGTAACGCCAAGACTCGATACAATATAGATGAAGCCTGAAGCCTCTTTGGCGATCATGGAGATACGCTCGTGAGACGTGGGTGCGATCAGGGAAATCATATCAAGACCGTGAGCCTTGCAGATGCCGTCAAACTCATCCTTCTCCTCGTAAGGAACATCGGGCAGGATAATGCCGTCCACTCCGCATTCAGCGGCATTTTGGCAAAATCTCTCGATTCCGTATGAGAATACGACGTTTGCGTATGTCATGAACACCATCGGAATGGTAACGCTCATTTCGTTTCTGAGCTTTTTGACCATCTCGAAAACCTTATCCGTGGTGCAGCCTGCCTCGAGCGCTCTCAAAGAAGCCTCCATAATGACGGGGCCTTCAGCCGTAGGATCGGAGAAAGGGATGCCGAGCTCTACTAAAGAAGCACCTGCCTTCTGCATCTCGACTACGCACTTTGCCGTTGTATCGAGATCAGGGTCGCCGCAGGTAATAAAAGGAATGAATGCTTTGCCGTTCTCAAATGCTTTAGCTATATTACTCATTGATGTTCTCCCCTCTGTAACGTGCAATGGCTGCGCAGTCCTTGTCGCCTCTTCCGGAGATCGTGATGATCATGATCTTTTCCTTACCGAGAGCGGGCGCGAGCTTTATGGCGTGAGCCACAGCGTGTGCGGATTCGATGGCCGGGATGATGCCTTCCATCCTGGACAGATACTCGAAAGCATTTACTGCCTCGTCATCTGTTATGGCAACATACTGTGCTCTGCCCATATCGTGGAGCATGGCGTGCTCAGGTCCGATGCCCGGATAATCAAGTCCTGCAGAGATCGAATAGACCGGAGCGATCTGGCCGTATTCGTCCTGGCAGAAATAAGACTTCATGCCGTGGAAGATGCCGAGCTTGCCTGTGTTGATGGTTGCTGCCGTCTCAAAGGTATCGATACCTCTGCCTGCAGCCTCGCAGCCGATGAGATTTACGCCTTCATCCTCGATGTAGTGGTAGAAGGATCCGATGGCATTGGAGCCTCCGCCGCAGCAAGCAAGGACATAGTCAGGAAGGCGTCCTTCCTTTTCCAAGATCTGAGCCTTGGACTCACGGGAAATAACTGCCTGGAAGTCTCTTACTATAGTCGGGAACGGATGAGGACCCATAACCGAGCCTAAGCAGTAATGAGTATCATCGATCCTTGTCGTCCATTCGCGCATGCACTCTGATACGGCATCCTTGAGCGTGGCCGTACCTGAGGTTACAGGAACTACGTCAGCGCCGAGAAGCTTCATTCTGTAGACGTTGAGAGCCTGGCGCTCACAGTCTACCTTACCCATGAAGATGACGCACTCCATACCGAAGAGAGCAGCTGCCGTAGCCGTAGCAACGCCGTGCTGGCCCGCGCCAGTCTCAGCGATGAGTCTTGTCTTGCCCATCTTCTTGGCAAGAAGAGCCTGGCCAAGTACGTTGTTGATCTTATGAGAACCCGTGTGATTGAGATCTTCTCTCTTGAGATAGATCTTCGCGCCGCCTAAGTCCTTAGTCATCTTCTCTGCGAAATAGAGATTGGACGGACGGCCAGCATATTCATTTAACAGTTCCGTGAGTTCCTTGTTGAACTCGGGATCGTCCTTGTAATGGTTATAAGCCTCTTCAAGCTCTATGATCGCGTTCATCAGAGTCTCGGGGATATACTGTCCTCCGTGTATTCCGAATCTTCCTTTTGAATCAGGCATAACTACCTCCATACTTAACTGCTTTGATAAAACTTGCTATTTTCGCTTCGTCCTTGACGCCGTCTGTCTCAACACCCGAGCTTACATCGACAGCGAAGGGTTCGAGCATTCTTATCGCTTCGCCTACCGACTCGGGATCAAGACCTCCTGCGAGGAAATAGTCCCTCTTGAAGTCCTTTAAGATGCTCCAGTCAAACTTCTTGCCCGAGCCTGCGCCGGAATCGATCATGACATAATCGGCATTGCTGTTTGCCGCTTTCTCAAGAGCGCCTTCCTCACTCGCTTTGTAGGCCTTGATGACGGGACGGTCGAGAGTCCTCTTAACATACTCAACGTATTCTTCGGACTCATGGCCGTGAAGCTGGACCAGCTCAACGCCTGTAAGCCTTGCGATCCTGACGACATTATCCAGGGGCTCGTCCATAAAGACGCCTACCGGTTTAATATCAGCCCTCAAGAGCTCGATCAGTTCGTTGGCCTTGTAAGGATCGACGTATCTTTTGGACTTCTGATAGAAGACAAAGCCCGCGTAATCAGCGCCGTGTCTGTTAACGGCGATGATATCTTCGAGGCGGGACAATCCGCATATCTTAAGCTCTGTGCCAAACATTACGCTAATCCTTTCAAAGACTTAAGGAACGCCGTCTTGTCTTCTGCTCTCATCATCGATTCACCGATGAGGACTGCATCTACGCCGGCCTTTTCCAGCACTTCGATCTCTTCTCTTGATTTTACGCCGCTCTCGGCAACGAAAAGTGCCTTGTCTCCTACATAATCTCTTAATCTGAGACAGTTCGCAGGATCGACTGTAAAATCTCTTAAATTACGGTTATTGACTCCGATTACTCTTGCGCCTTCGCCCAAAGCCATATCGCACTCGTTCTTGTCGTGCGCTTCCACCAGGGCCGTAAGCTCTAACTCATCACAGATCCTGATGTATTTACCGAGCGTGGCAGAATCAAGGATCGAGCAGATGAGAAGGACTGCCGAAGCTTTTCTGGCGCGCGCCTCGTAGATCATATACTCGTCTACCGTAAAATCCTTGCGGAGAACGGGGATCTCTACCTCCGATGCGATCTCATCCAAGTAATCGAGAGATCCCATAAACCACTTGGGCTCTGTAAGGACGGAGATGCAGGATGCGCCTGCCGCTTCATACGATTTTGCGATATCAAGGTAAGGGAATTCTTCGGCTATGATGCCCTTGGAAGGAGAAGCCTTCTTGCACTCGCAGATAAAGCTCATTCCCTCTTCCTTAAGCTTATTCTCAAACGCAAAGCCCTTGGAAGGAGCGGCATACGCCATATCCTTCATTTCGGAGAGTGATACTTCGAGCTTTCTGCTCAGATATATCATCTCGTTATGTTCTGCTATCTGTTCGAGAATGTCAGCCATGATGGTTTCCTTTACTTGAATTACTTGTTAGATGCTTCAACAAATCTGTTAAGCGCTTCGAGAGCTGCGCCGCTGTCGATAAGGTGCTTGGCCTGGCCTACGCCCTCTTCTATAGTCTTAGCCTTTCCAGCCGCATAGATAGCTGCGCCGGCGTTCATGCAAACGACGTTTCTCTTGGGACCTGTGATCTTGCCTTCGAGAATGCCTCTTGTGGTCTCAGCGTTCTCTGCAGGTGTTCCGCCTACGATATCATCCTTTGTGCATCTTTCGAAGCCGAAGTCCTCAGGCTTGATCTCATAAGTTGTGATGGTGCCGTCAGCTCTTAATTCAGCTACGAAAGTCTCTGCTGATCCTGAGATCTCATCGAGCTTGTCTTCGCCGTATACTACGAGCGCTCTCTTTGCACCCAATGACTTTAATACATGAGCAACGGGTTCAGCAAGATACTGGTCGTAAACGCCTAAAAGATAGAAGTCAGGCTGTGCGGGATTGGTCAAGGGGCCAAGGATATTGAATACCGTTCTGAAGCCCAGCTCCTTACGGATGGGTCCTACATACTTCATTGAAGTGTGATACTTCTGAGCAAAGAAGAAGCAGAAGCCTACTTCTTTAAGAAGCTCAACGCACTTTTCGGGATCTAAGTTGATGTTAGCGCCAAGAGCTTCGAGGCAGTCAGCGGTGCCTGACTTTGAAGAAGCCGCGCGGTTGCCGTGCTTAGCGACCTTGATGCCTGCTGAAGCGATAACGAATGCTGATGTTGTGGAGATGTTAAAACTCTGCGCTCTGTCTCCGCCTGTTCCTACGATCTCAAGGACTTCCATATCGCCCTTGTCTACCTTTGTAGCGTGGTCACGCATTGCTGCAGCGCATCCAGTGATCTCATCGATGGTCTCAAAGCCTGCGCTCTTTGTGGACAGTGCAGCGAGGAATGCAGCGTTCTGTGTCGATGTGGACATGCCGCTCATTATCTCGTTCATTGTCTCGTAAGCCTCTTCATAAGTGAGGTCCTGCTTGTTTACGATCTTTTCGATTGCCGCCTTAATCATTTTTTCTTTCTCCTTCCGGTTGGTTTTTCTGCCGGAAATAAAAATCCCCAGCAGGAATTATAGTGTTCCTGCCGGGGACGAATTAACTAATAATCCGCGGTGCCACCCTGGCTTTGCGTTTGTGAGACGCACACTCAAAGGATACCAACATATCCCGGACTGCTTACGCGAGTCTTACGTTGCACATTTAATGCACCCTCCGCGGTCCATTTGATAATCCGGTTCCAGCTTCACTCTCAGCAACGGAAGCTCTCTGTATGGCCTCTACTATCTTTATCTCCGCTTCAACGGTTTGATTGTTATGACAAAAATAATACTAGTCAGCCCAAATGTCAACTGTTTTTTGTCATCGGATCGTCTCAGCCGCGCTCGTTTAAGTATGTATTCGCACGGTCATTAATGATCGTAATGACCTCATCAAGCGATTTCTGACCTGTAAAATATGCGGGCATTTCTTCATTTAAGATCATGGTGATTCCCGGATCGCTCGACGATAAAGCCTCGCACGACTCAAGCATCTCCTTAAAATCATTGACTGCCGATTTGTCTACCGCATGCCAAGGATAACCAAATTCAACAAGTTGATTCGGGTCATAGATCTCAGAGAAGCGTTCATACAGCTCATTGTACTTTTCGACCGCCGCGTTTGCGCAGTCCTCATATACCGCTTTCTTTACCGGAACAATGCCGTCGCGATAAACAAAATCTGCCTGTATCTCATCGGAAAGCAGTGTTTTTATGAACTCAATGCTAGCATTTTTCTCCTTTGAATTAACAGACACGGCTGCAGAGCAGTCAACTGATATGTTCGGGCCCCTTCCGTCTTTTGAAGGCAATCCCAATATCTTTATGTTTGAAATATTATCCGAGTATCTGTATAGCACGTACGGGAAAGAGATCATGTTCTCATAAGTAGGGCTGAATGTTTTGCTCTCCACGGCTCCGATAACCTTGAATTCATCAATGTCCATCGGCTCATTTACATTCTCATATACATACTCGGCAAGCTTCTTAAATTCGTCTTTGTCAAAATCGGCTTTATTGCCTTTGATAAACTCCTCGTGCATGCCGCTCATGCAGGTCGTGAAAAACTTGTTCTTTCCGCATTCCAAAGGATCTTTTCCGTTACAAGGCCCGCTGACAAAGTCCTTATACTGCTCATAAGTAAATCCGGTCTGTTTATTGCCCACATCGGACTTTTTCGCGAGGATTCCCTCTACGAGGACAGTGATCGGGAAGTTATAGATCTTTCCGTTCTTTTCCGAAGCTTTTACGATGTTTCCGAAAAGTCCTGTTGTGCCTATATCTTTCTTCAGATCTATAAAGACGTCTCCGCTGTTCAGATGCGGGATGGAAGCTGCGTCCATTACAATGTCCGGCCCGTCGCCTGCGATCAGATCCGACATCAGCTGATATGACAGATCTGACATGGCCTTATCATACTTCTCATCGAAATCGTCATCGTTGTAAGTAATATCTCCGCTGCTGATCTTTTTCTGTAAAGAATATGTATCATCGATCTTAACGAAATACTCTTCGTTCGTATTGTTATACGTGCATATAGCATCGTATGCCGCATAAGAAAGTGAATTAAGGGAAGCAAGCGTCAATATCTTCTTTCCTGCGTTAGGATTTGTCTGCTCTTTGGTCAGGATGTAAAGCGGCATCGGATTAACCGCGGCGCCTGCATAATACTGACTCGAATAAACAAACATTCCGTTCAGATACATTTTGTCGTCTTCGATCGTCAGGAGCTGCATAAAAGAGCTTGCCATACGGTTGATGTTGCATTCATCAAAAGACAGGATAGTCTCGATCTTGTTTTCCCTGACATTTACGGTTTTGACACCTTCGGTATCAACGATTATATTTCCGGTACCGTTTACGTAAGTGGTATTCCAGAACTCGTTTGCAATCCTGGAAACATCCTGCAGATACGGCGTTAAAGAACCGTTCTTGAGATCCAATTCATAATACAGATCGTTATAATCCATGGTAGTGATGCTGACGATCACTTTATCGTCACCAAGATACATCATTCCATTTACGTAATTGATCGCAACGTCGGGTAAGGCAAGATCCAATGGAATAACATTTTTCTTTCCTTCAGGATCCGTAATGACCAATACGTTTGTCATAACGTCCATATTGTATTTAACTGCGGATTCGACTGTATAACCTTCGAAATCAAACGTTTCTTCAACGTAATCATAATCAGATTCATTAGAATTACCGTCATTAGATCCGCGCAAACCGTGCGAAAGCAATGCTCCGCTGTTAAGATCTACCGTGAACTCTTCTACGATCGGATAGAAATTCATAAAATCGTATGACGGAATGTAAGCCGAAGCCGTAAACACTACTTTTCCGTCTTTGAGCTTAACGCCGTTATCGATCATCCAAGAAGCTTCAAACTCATATTCCGCATTAGGATCTCCGACCATTTTCCTGTATCCTTCGCGGTATTTCTCCATCTCTTCTTCAGAAGGTTTGTATAATTCCGTTTCATTAAACAGCTTGTTGATATCTATAGATCTTTCGTAGTCGCCGTCAGCGCTGTAAACATCTATAAACCCGAACATGAGCTCCTCCCAGCTTACTTCTTTTCCTACCGGGGTAAAGTACTGGCCTGTCAGACTAAAGACCATCTTACCGTCTTCAATGCCGGCAAACGCCACATTCATGTAATCGACTTCCGGATCATCCGCAAATCTCTCACCTACCGTAACTTCTTTGACCGTGTACCACGGATCGTCTGCCGATACAAATTTGTCGGTGCCTTCATCTTTTCGTTTGTTGCAGCCTGATACAAAAATCGAGGTAGCAAAAACAGCCGCTGCCATCGCAGCGGAAATCAATTTTTCCGTTCTCATGATGTACTCCTATTCTTCTAAAAAATCCCCAATAAGTACGATCCCCATAATGTCGTACTTCTATTTGCATTATATAAAACCGTTTTGTAAAAAACACCCATTGAATTACACAAATTCAATGGGTGTCTGTATGTTAATTTGAACGTTCGCTTATGTAAGTTTTTGACCGGTCATTGATTATGGTTATGACCTCGTCCAAAGATTTCTGCCCCGCGAAATAAGCAGGCATCTCTTCTTCTAATATCTTCTCGAGCGCCGGATCAAATGCAGTCATCGACTTGCAGCTCTCGATCATCTTCTCATACTCATCAACTGCGCTGCTGTCGATCTCGCACCATGCATACATATACTCTATTAGCTGTATCCTTGTATATCTGCTCGCATTCTGGCGATAGTTCTCGTTATAAGCATCCACCTGCCTGTGTCCTGCTGTCTCAAAAGCGGATCTTCTCAAAGGTGTGCATTCATCCCATTCTTCAAAGCATTCCTGTATATCCTCAGAAAGAAGAAGATTAACGAAGTCGATGCAAGCAGTCTTTTCTTTCGTCTGTGCGGCTATTCCGACCGAGGGTCCTGATTTTATTGCCGGACCTCTGCCGTCTACAGAAGGCGCACCCAGGATCTTCATGTCCGATATACTGTCAGAATAGATATACATGAAATAAGGAAATGTCATTAAGTACTCATAAGTATTATTTCGCTTGCTGCTTTCAACCGGAACCAATTCATATTCAAAATTTTCGTAAGGCTGTTCCGTTACGTTGGCATTTACATATTCAGCTAATTCCCGGAATGCCGGAGTGTCATAGCTCTGTCTCTCATCATCCCAGCATGCATCCTGCATCTTGCTTACACATGTAATAAAAAAACCTGTCCTGCTGCTATCAAAACTGAGAGGATCTTCGCCGTTACAAGGACCTTCTACAAAAACCTTATACTGGTCAAAGTCAAATCCGCATTGATCCTGACCGACATCTTTTTTGGGAGCGACTATTCCTGTTACGTAAAAAGCCAGAGGGCACTGATACAGTTTGCCGTCGTACTCATTCGCTTCAATCACATTCTCAAAAAGTCCTTCGGTACTTATCTCCTGTTTAAGATCCAGAAAACAATCACTGCTGTTCAGATGAGAATATTCTGCGCCTCCGAAAACTATATCCGGACCTTCGCCATTCATAAGGTCCATCCTCAATTGATAGGTGAGTTCGATAGTGGCCTCAGTAAGCTTGTCACCGTAATTCTCATCCCAAAAACTGATTCCGCCGTTGCTTATAAAATACTCGGAAGAATACTTATTATCGAGCTTGATGAAGTAATCAGGATTCGTATCGTTAAAGACCGATACTGCTTCACATACCGAATACGAATAATCACCTAATGTTGTCGCTTTTATGATGGTCTTTCCCGCATGCGGATTGGTCTTTTCCTTAGTGAGGATATAAAGATTCAGCGCATTCAGTTCCGGTGAATTAACGGTTCCAAGACCTCCCGGCGGGTACGCGGACATATATATCTTATCCTCTGTCATCGCGAGGAGCTCCATAGTCACGGCTTCACTGCGGTTTATATTGCAGTCTTCGAAAGAGAAATAATTGGTCTTGGTCTTGTTTTCGAGATCGACCGTCTTGATGCCTTCTCCGTCGACAATGATATTGCCGATACCGGGCATATATTTTACCCATCCGATAATACTTCTGATAAATGAATCATCACCCGTATATTCTGTGAACTGACCGGTTTTGAGATCCATCTCGTATAACTGCTGCCCGACGACTTCCAGAGTGAAAGCAGTCATTACCACTTTGCCGTTTCCCAGATACAGCATGTCAGTAATATACGCGATAGTGCGTCCCGTAAGGAGTTTTGAGGCGTCGTATTGCTCCTTTGTACCGTCGGGACGTGTGACATCGATAACATACTCGGTCTGAGTTCCCCAGTAATTTGAGCTGGTCTTCACAACATAACCGTCGAAATCGTAGCTTCCTTCCGTATACCGCACGTCAGTATTCGAAGACAGATCGAATCCGGTGATCTCACCGCTTTCAATGTCAAAACTCACATGCACGCATTTTTGTACATAGGTGTCATTAACACCTGCCGGGAGATAAGCGAATATCATAGCCGTAACGGCCTTGTCTTTGATAGTATAATCCGTCAACAACTGCCAATTTGCTTTCTCGCCGTACTCTTTAATAATATAGTCGTCGATCTTGCCCCTGATATCTATGGACCCTTCAAGCGTTGAATTGCCGCTGAATATCTCGAAATAATAAAACATCGATGAAAAAAAGTCATAATACTCTTCGTTTACGCCTTCGGGTGCCCTTTTGTATCCGCTTACAAGGAATACTGCTTTATCTTCAGCCAAGCCGATAAACTTGGAATCTATGCCCTGGTTTTCCTTGTCCTGAAAAAACCGGTCTCCTATCCTTATCTTCGTAGCCGAGAACCACGGATCTTCCGCTGAGACCTTTCCTTCCTGTTTTTTCTTGCCGCATCCTGCGCTCATTACCGAAGACGCGAAAAGAACCGCCGCCAAAAAAGCGGCTGATAATCTTTTTGCCGTAATCATGATTATCTTCTCCTATTTATCCGTATTCCCCAGAAGCACGACTCCCCAAATAACGTCATGCCTATATAAGGATTATATCAAGAAATGTTGAGCAAGTGTTACCTGTTGAAGACAGTTTTCCACAATTCGATAAATTCGGTATAAACTGACGGCTCAGCAATTGCCGTTACAATAAGACAGAAAAGTATGAACGTTGAGATGACAAAGCCCGGAATTGCCAGGATCTTGCCCTCTTCCTGCTTTTTGCGCGCGTCAAAGAAACCGATAATGCAAAAGACGATCGAGACAGGGCAAGTCAGACCCATGCAGAAAATGCCGATAATGGCCAGAGCAAAACCGGTCTTGCAGTACTTGTTGTTACCCTGTCTGGGAGTATCCGAATATGTCTTAAGGTATTCGGGCTGCATATATACTGCATTTACATCGTTCCCGTTAAGCGGCGGAACCGGCGCAGACGGTGTGGTCTGAACTACAGGTATCATGGGCTTTTGTCCGGGAGCAGCCTGCTGTACGGGCTGATAAACCGGGGCTGCGGCAGGCTGGGCTGCTTGAGCGGGCTGATATACAGGAGCTGCGGCAGGCTGGGCCGGCTGAACAGGTTGTGTTACAGGCTGGGCAGCTTGGACGGGCTGGGCCGGCTGCATTACAGGAATCACAGCTCCACAGGCCATGCAAAATTTGTTGTTATCGTTATTAAACGTTCCGCAGCTGGGACAAATAGCCATTTTCATTCCCTCCCGTTAATATCTATCCTTATTCCAATTAACTCTTCTTATTATCGGTATTTTCCGGTAACGCTGCCTCTGCCTTTTTCTCGGCTTTATTCTTAGCCTTTTCGCGTTCTTTGGCCTCGTCTTCATCCTTGACCTTCTTGCGCGCGGCAAGCCACGGCACAACGATCTGCTTGTAGATGTAAGATAAGATCGCAGCCAAAGGGATCGCCAAAAGCACGCCCGGTACACCCCAGATCTTTCCGCCTACAACGAGGAATACGAGAACGAGGAACGGCGGAACATCCAATGCCGAGCCAAAGAGCCTGGGCTTAATGACATAACCGTCAATGAGCTGCAATGCCAATGTGAAGATAAGGAACGGAATTACCGCATCAGGCTTAACGAGCAAGAGGATGACCGCATTGATGAACGCGCCCACAAAAGGACCGAATGTCGGTGCGAGGTTTGTGATGGATACGACCACAGAACAGATAACGACATAAGGCATGCCCGTTGCGAACATAAAGATCGCATTTACGATTCCGACAAGAAGTGCATCAACAAATTCACAGACCAGGAATCTCGAGAAGATCGCATTGAGTCTGTTGCACACGCCTCTCCAATCCTCGTAATACCTCGAAGGTATCGCCAGGAAAAAGAATTCGCTTAATCCGTCGATCAGCTTCTTCTTGGCACAAAGGAAATAGTAGGCGAGAATGATTCCGATAATGACTCCCAAAGCCTTGGCACCGATGCCTGCGGAAAAACTCAATACCCAGCTGGCCGTGATCTCGTTTACGGAAAGATACCTGGTAACAACTGCCGTGATACTCGCGTTCTCATCGATGAAACCGATGATGGACATTTTGATATCTTCATCGAATTCGGTCCTGAGGACAAGATTTTTCAGGCTGTTGATATATCCGTTAAGACCCTTGGCAAACGTCGTAACGTTCTCAATGAGCCTCGGGGTGATAAGGATAAAGAGCGTGATCAGAAGACCGATTATCACCGTCAGGGAGATAACAGCCGAGATGACCCACGCGTTGTTCTTATGGACTTTGAATTTCTTCTCTAAATGTCTGTAGATGAAAACAGCAAGAGGATTTGCAATATAGGCTATAACGGCACCTATGATGACCGTTGAAGTGATCGCGAAAAATGAATTAAAGAACCCCTTCAAGTTGCCGATATTTGACAGCAGCATGTAGAAAATTACTACGATACACAGTGATATCGTAAGTCCTGCCCATCTGTTCTTCTCGGTTTTGTTGAAACGCTTCTTATACTTATCCATGCACGTATTATATCAACATAGAATATAGAATTCATCAATAAACTTAGGCTCTTGATGTCTTTTCAAAGATCAAAGAAAAACTCCCGCTGACTTTTGCGGGAGTTGGGTTTACTGTTACAAACATATTTAGCTGTAAGTTAGCTTGTCGATCGATCTGTTGATTCTATTTTGAGAAAAACTCAATGTTAAGTAAAAACTTACTTGGAGGAAACTATGAATCAAGCGAGACCAACCGTCTGCTTGTTTGTGCTTCACTTCCCATTGGTCTCACCTCCTTGAACTTATTGAGTTCCTTTCTTTGATGGCTTGAGTATAGCACAACCGATGTCAGAAAGTGTTACAAAATAATGAATGATTTCTGACATACAGATATCAGGCAATACCTGTAAAAGAAAATGGCCGTTCAGAGCAAAATCTGTAAATTGTCAAATCGCGGGAGCGGGAATTCCGAAGTCCTTATCGCCGTCACGGGAGAGGAAAGTCATCTCAGGAAGCACAACCGGACTGCCGTCAGCAGATGATACAGCCTTCATGTAGAAAGTCATCTCGGGATGCGGGCAGTCCTTTACCCTGTTCATCTTGTCATCGTAAAGCTCGGATACGACGATAGGAGCCATATACCCTTCAGGCATGAGCACATTTAGGGTATCGCCTTCATAGAGTTTATTCTTCTGGGTAACCTTTATGAGGCCTGTCTCATTATCTGCAGCGCAAGTAACGCCCACCACAAAAGCAGGCTTGTTATAAGACTTGTCAGGATCTATCTTCGCGTCATCAGCGGGAGAATCAAAGAAGAAACCCGTGTCATAGTCTCTGTGGACAACCTTGTCGAGGATCACTTTCCATCTGGGATCGACTTTATAGTTATCAGGATCCTTGCAGTACAGATCTATGGCTTCCCTGTAGACCTTTGTAACTGCGGCAGCATAGTAAGCGCCCTTGATCCTGCCTTCGATCTTGAACGAATTGATGCCCGCATCCACAAGCTCGGGGACGTGATCGATCATGCAGATATCACGGCTTCCGAAAATATATGTGCCTCTCTGATCCTCTTCCACGGGGAGCGGGATGTCGGGACGTTTTTCTTCGACAACATAATAGCCCCATCTGCAGGGCTGGGCGCAGGCGCCGCCGTTGGATCTTCTGCCCGTGAAATAGTTGGACAGCAGGCATCTTCCCGAATATGAGACGCACATGGCGCCGTGGATGAAGCATTCAAGCTCAACATCTGAAGGGATCGCTTTGCGGATCTTCTTTATCTGGTCAAGTGAGACCTCGCGCGCGAGAACTATTCTTTTCGCGCCCTGGGATGCCCAGAAATTGCAGGCAGCGCTGTTTGTAACGCTTGCCTGTGTCGAGATATGTATCTCCAGGTCAGGACATAAGGTGCGGACCATGGTGAACACGCCGGGATCGGATACGAGCACCGCATCTGCGCCGCTCTCGTTGCCCACAAATCTGACGGCATGCTCAAGGCCTGCAAGATCTTCTTCGGTCGGCATAACGTTCAGCGTGACATAGCACTTTACGCCGTGATCGTGAGCATAGGCAATACCTGCCTTCATCTCATCTTCATTGAAGTTATCGGAAAAAGCGCGGAGGCCGTAGCTCTGGCCTGACAGGTAGACTGCGTCTGCACCGTAATTGACTGCGGCGCGGAGTTTATCCGGGTTGCCGGCAGGGCTTAAGATCTCATAACGTGAACGGTCGTGACCCATTTTGTGTACCTTTTCGAAAACTTAAGTCAGATCAGTCATCAAGAATGACCATAGCCGTTGACTCTGTAGTCTCCTCAGAAGACTCTGTAGGGGTGACTTCAGGAGCGTTATCTGCGGCGATCCAGTTATCCTTGTACTTCTCGAGGTTCTCTTCGTGCTCTGAAAGCGTCGTGGCAAAAGCCGTACCGCCTTCGATACCAGTAGCGCAGAAGTATAAATAATTGCAGTTCGGTTCGGGATAAAGAGCTGCTGAAATGGCATAGCTGCCGGGCATGCAGATAGGTCCCGGAGGAAGTCCCGGATGCGTATAAGTGTTATACGGACTGTCGATGGTAAGCTGGGCATCAGTATGAAGGAGCGTAGACTTACCGCCGTTTGATTTGATCAGGTAGTTGATCGTGGCTGAAGATCCCAGATATCTCATGGACTCGTCATCCGAATCAAGTCTGTTATGGAATACTGCAGAAACGTACATCATGTCAATCGGTTTACCGGTCTCCATCTGGATAATGGACGCAAGCGTCATGATCTCATCCATTGACATGCCGAGCTTCTTTGCGCGCACATAGTACTCATCATAGAGCTTATTCTGCGTATTGTTTAAGAATCTTCTTATGATCGATTCGGGGCTCGCATTAACGTCGAATGTATAAGTATCAGGATAGAGATATCCTGCGAGGATATAGTCTCTTCCCTCCTTGATCTCGATCTGGGATACGAACTCATAGTCGACAAAGAGATTCGGTGAATTCATGCACTTGTCGAACTCAGCATCATCGAAATTCAATCCAGCGTCATGAAGGAGCTTCTTGACCTCGTAATATGTTGAGCCTTCAGGAATAGTTACGGTAACGGCAGCAGGCTGCATGGTGAGCAGATACATGATCTCATCGTAGGAGAAGCCTTTGAGCAGATAGTGCGTACCTGCTATGTAAGCGCCGTCATATCCGTTGAGCTTACTTATGATCGAGAAAAGGAACTTGTTTGTGATAAGACCCTGATCGTATAACTGTTCTGCGATGTCGGATGTGGAATCACCGCTCTTGATGACGATGGTGACAGCACCTTCCGTATCAGCCTTGATCTTATACTTGCCGTCTTCTATGTCCTGCTTGAGAGCAGTAAGTCTCTTGTCCTGTGAGATGACATAGTTATAGCCGACGTAAACGCCGGCTACTGCAAATCCGAATAACAGTGTCAGGATGATCAATATTCTGAGAGCGACTCTGACTTTGTTAGATAACATAAGTTAAAGCTTCACCCCCGAATGTCTATAGTCTTTACGCGTCCTTATTCTTCTGTTTAGCTACCGTCTTGGCGCGCAAGTCGTTATTCAATATCTTCTTGCGAAGTCTGATGCTCTGGGGAGTTACCTCGCAAAGCTCATCATCTTCGACAAATTCCAAGCACTGCTCAAGGGAGTATGTCAAAGGCGGTGTAAGACGCATAGCGTCGTCAGCGCCCGAAGAACGCATGTTGGTTACATGCTTCTTCTTGCAGACATTAACGGTAATATCATCAGGCTTAGGATTGATACCTACGATCATGCCTTCATATACCGGTGTGCCTGCTCCGATGAAGAGTGCACCTCTGTCCTGGGCATTGTACAATCCGTAGGTTACGGCCGTTCCGGTCTCGAATGCTACGAGCACTCCCTGACCTCTCGTCTCGATGTCACCTGCGAAGGGTTCAAAGCCCGAGATAACGGAGTTCATTATACCATTGCCCTTAGTGTCGGTCAAAAACTCGGTACGGTAACCGAGGAGTCCTCTTGAAGGGATCTTGAACTCAAGACGTGTATATCCCTTGGTCGGAGGAAGCATGTTGAGGAGCTCACCCTTACGCTTACCGATCTTCTCCATGACAGGACCTACGAAATCCTCAGGAACGTCGATAACGAGCTCTTCAACAGGTTCAGAGAGGACACCGTCGATCTCCTTCATGATGACCTGCGGCTTACTTACCTGGAACTCATAACCTTCACGGCGCATTGTCTCGATGAGGATAGAGAGATGGAGCTCGCCTCTTCCCTTTACGATGAATGCCTCTGTGGTATCTGTCTCTTCGACTCTCATGGAAACGTTTGTCTCGATCTCCTTGAAGAGTCTGTCTCTTAAGTGACGTGATGTAACGAACTTACCTTCCTGGCCTGCGAAGGGGCTGTCGTTGACGGAGAATGTCATTGCAATGGTAGGCTCGTCGATCTTAACGAACGGGAGCGGCTCGGGATTCAAAGCATCGCAGAGAGTGTCACCGATGTTGATGTCAGCGATACCTGCAACGCAAACGATCTCACCGATGGAAGCTTCAGAGACTTCCTCGCGTCCGAGATTGTGGAATCTCATGAGTTTAACGACTCTTGCGTTACGCTTGCCGTCTTCGCCAAATGTCATGAGAGCTACGTTCTCGCCCTGCTTGATGGTGCCTCTCTCTACTCTTCCTACGCCGATCCTTCCGATATAAGGGTCAGAGTCGATATTGGATACGAGGAGCTGCATGGGGCCTTCGGGATCGCCTACCGGGCAGGGTGTGTATTTAACTACTGTATCAAGAAGAGGTGTGAAGTCGAGCTCTTTGCCTTCTTCATATTCCTTGAGGTCGAGAGTAGCGATGCATGTCTTACCGGATGTATATACAACGGGGAATTCGAGCTGGTCGTCATCAGCGCCGAGCTCGATGAAGAGGTCAAGAACCATGTCAACTACTTCAAGAGGTCTTGCGTCGGGACGGTCGATCTTGTTGATGCAGACGATAGGCTTAAGACCTAACTCAAGTGCCTTGTGAAGAACGAATCTTGTCTGGGGCATCGGTCCGTCAAAAGCGTCAACTACGAGGAGAACCGAGTCAACCATCTTGAGTACACGCTCTACCTCACCGCCGAAGTCAGCGTGGCCGGGAGTATCTACAACATTGATGCGGATGCCCTTGTAATCGATGGCTGTGTTCTTGGCAAGGATCGTAATGCCTCTCTCACGCTCCAGATCGTTAGAGTCCATAACCTGCTCTACGACTGTCTCGTTCTCACGGTATACGCCTGCCTGCTTGAGCATGGAATCTACGATCGTTGTCTTACCGTGGTCAACGTGAGCGATGATTGCGATGTTTCTTAAATTCTCGATAGTCATGACTGCCATAAATGATTTCTCCGTAAAATAGATGGGGATATAGCCCCAAGCCGATATTCCTAATAATTATTAATTTAAACCGAGTAATATTTTGCTACTGAAACGGCGTTATTTGTGACTGTGATATTTCACAAAATATCAGTCTTCTTCGCCATTCTTATTACGCAAAAGGAGACGTATTGGAACGCCTTCGAAGCCGAAGTTTCTTCGAAGCTGATTCTCGAGATATCTCTCATATGAAAAATGCGACAATTCCTTGTCGTTGACGAAAAGCACGAACGTGGGCGGCTGCACGGATACCTGTGTGCCGTAATAGATACGAAGGTGCCTGCCCTTGTCCTGGGGAGTCGGGACCTGCGTTACGGCCTCCGAGATCATGCGGTTCAGAACGCTTGTAGTAAGGCGCTTTTGAGAATTCTCATATACTGTCTTGATCAGCGCGAAAAGCTTGTCCACGCGCTGTCCAGTTTTCGCTGAAATAAAGAGTACGGGCGCATAATCCATGAACGGCAGACGGTCTTTTACGATCTTCTCCATCTGCTCTAATGTGCCTGTCTGCTTGTCTATGAGATCCCACTTGTTGATGACGATAACGGATGCCTTGCCCGAATCGTGGGCCATACCCGCGATCCTTGTATCCTGCTCTGTTACGCCTGCCTCGGCATCGATCAGGATGACGCATACATCTGCCCTGTCGACTGCGGCAACGGCCCTGACCATCGAATAACGCTCGATGACGTCTTCGATCTTGCCCTTCTTGCGCATGCCTGCAGTATCTACGATCGTGAAAGAACCGTATTCATTCTCGATCAGGGAGTCAATGGTATCTCTTGTGGTACCGGCGATATCGGAGACGATGCTCCTCTCGGTACCTGAAAGTCTGTTGGATAATGAGGACTTGCCCGCATTTGGTCTTCCGATGATGGCTACCCTGATGGTCTCGTCCTTGCCTTCTGTTTCATCAGCCGGCGGGAACTTGGACACCACCATATCAAGCATCTCGCCCAGGCCCAGCTTGTGAGCAGCGGAGATGGCGCAGACGTCCTCTAAGCCGAGATTATAGAATTCGTAAAATTCCGGCGGGGGATCGCCTACATAGTCGGATTTGTTGACGCATACAACGACCGGGCGTGCTGCCTTGCGCAGCATTACCGCGATCTCTTCGTCAGCTGCCGTAAGTCCGCTCTTGAGGTCACACATAAAAAGGATGACATCAGCAGTCTCGATCGCGATCTCCGCCTGGACGCGCATCTGCTGCAATATGATGTCATCTCCCGTGTCGGGCTCTATACCGCCCGTATCGATCATTATGAAGTCTCTTCCGCACCAGGAAGTCTCGGCATAGATACGGTCGCGCGTGACACCGGGAGTGTCATGCACGATGGAGATACGCTCACCATAGATGGTGTTGAACAGAGAGGATTTGCCTACATTAGGCCTTCCCACTATTGCCACTACCGGTTTGCTCATGCCCTCGTTAATCCTTCCTTTGCAAAAATAAGAGGCAGTGCCTTAATTCCATACACTGCCTCGTTAAGTAATACTTCGTTAATTATCTCAGATCTCTTCGTCGACTTTGATAACCTGTTTTCCATCCAGGTAACCGCAGTTCTTGCAGACCGTGCGGCGAAGCATCTTAGCATGACACTGGGGACATTCAACGAGACCCGGCATGTTAAGTTTCCATGCGCTTCTGTGACGAGCTGTCCTTGCCTTCGACCATTTACGCTTCGGATGTGCCATTCATCTTCACCTCTTTCTTTACACAAATGCTTGAAGATAATACATTATATTTCTTCGTTTTGCAAGAGCCTTTTTATCGAAAAGATATTCCTTATCGGTTCGCCGCTGTCAGGATCGAGCGTATAACTGATCTCCGCGCCGTCTACAAGGCCTCCCGGGAAGTTAATATAATCCGTGTCGATCACTACGTCAATAACGCCGAAAGCGGTATTCATGGCGCTTGTCGTCTTATTGCCGACCTCGAAGACCATCCTGGAAGTGACATCCCCGTTTCTTACTACGATGGCCTTTGCTTCTTCTTTAATAAGAGTCATTACAAAATGAGTCTCTTTTTCATTATCATTGTGCTTTTCTTTCCATTCGTAGACGGTCCTGGCACCCTCTGTGGTCACCGTGCCCGGCGTTTTAAGAGGTTCTCCGTACATTCCGGACCTGATCTCAAGGAGGCACTTCTCTTCCATCAGATAGTTACCTCATAGCGGTCAGTATTAAAATGCTTTGTTCCGGAAGGAAGGCCCTCGCCTAAGAACGGTGCTGCGACCTTTTCGAAAAGATCCGGCTCATCGCTCGTATAAAACTCTCTAACGGGCCTGCTACTTCCCGACTCAGAATCAAGGAGATCCTTTACGACCTGTGCCGTAGCTTCGCCGGTATTGACCAGCGTAACGCCTTCGCCCATTACTTCGCCTATAACCTTAGACAGCAGCGGATAATGCGTGCAGGCCATGACAAGCGTATCTACGCCTGCCTCCTTTAAGGGCTTTAAGTACTCTTCGGCGGTAAGCCTGGTGACCTCGGTATCCCACCAGCCTTCTTCGGCAAGGGATACGAACAAAGGGCAAGCCTTCTCAAAGATCTCAATATCCTTAAGGCCGAGTTCTTTGGCTCTTCTCTCTACGGCTTCCTTGTAAACGCCTGTCGATATCGTACCTTTGGTGGCGATAATGCCTATCTTGCCGTTCCTGGTAGCGCGGCAGGCCTTGTCGGCTCCGGGCGTGACCACTTCAACGACAGGGACATTAGCCCTTTTCTTTAACTCTTCATATGCGTAAGCGCTTGCGGTATTGCAGGCAATAACGATCATCTTGACGTCTTTGCTCTCGAGGAACTTCATGTTCTGAAGAGAATAACGGATGACGGTGCTCCTGGACTTCGTGCCGTAAGGGGCTCTCGAATTGTCACCGAAATATATGGTGCTCTCACCCGGCACCGCATTCCATATCTCACGGAGAACCGTAAGTCCTCCGATACCAGAATCGAAAACTCCGATCGGTCTGTTATCAGTCATTTATATCCTTCTTCCTTTATTTAAGGCGAACATTATAGTCTGGTCCTATTTTAAAGGTTTTGCCCGACACGTCAACGTGCATGTTGTTCTTCGGGATCCTTCCGAACATGATCTGGCAGCTGAAAAGCTGCTGGTATCTGACCTTCTTGCCGTCCTTGGTCTCGAAATGAAGATTTACTTTATTCCTTCCGTAATTGCCGTCTCCGATGACGGGGTGTCCTATGTGCGCGAACTGCGCCCTGATCTGGTGTGTCCTGCCCGTAACGAGCTCCAATTCCAGGTCTGACACGCTCTCGCCGTCAGGACCCGCGTCCTCGAAAACCTTGAGGATACGGTATTTTGTGGCTATATCAAGGTCGCCGGGCTGCTTCTCGTCATGGATATAGACCTTTCCCTGGCGGGTCTTCTCAAGAAAACCCTTTACTTCCTTATAGATCGTGCCGTCGACTCCTACCGAAGGCTCACCCGCATCAGGCTCTCCGAGCACGAGAGCCCTGTATCTTTTAGTGACAAGATCGTTTTTGAAAAGCTCGACACAGTCTGCCAGAGCCTGCTTATTCTTAGCGATAAGCACGAGTCCGCCCGTATTCATATCGATCCTGTGGCAGAGCTCGGCATCCTTAAACTTGGTCGTCTCGCGGATCTGGTCGATCAGGGTATCCTCGATATCACTCTTTCCGGAGTGTACGGCAATGCCCTGCGATTTATTAACGATAAGAAGCCCCTTGGTCTCAGCTGCGATCTCAAACATCTTATCTGGCGCCTTTTCTTTGGCAGGTGCCTTTTTCGAAGCGTCAAAAAGCTCGTCCGGGAGCCATATCTCAACGGTATTTCCTTCCTTAACGGCAATATCCTTATTTGTCTTCTTGCCGTCGATCCTGATGTCACGGCGCTTGAGCGCATGGAAAAGGTCAGCTGATTTAAGCTGAGGGAAAGCCTCCTGGCACGCCTTTACAACGTGCAGGCCGTCCTGGGATCTGGTTACTTTAAAGTCACGCATCTAATGCCTCTTTGGTCTTTTTCTTTTCCTTGTATTCTTTCGCGAAAATAAAGAGACAGAATACCAGGAAATCAATTATAAGGATCTCAATGAGATATTCCCACGGCACATGCTGGTCCTCAAGCACTTCGGCTGTAAACTCGCCCGTTAAGATCGGGATGAGATTGTTATTAAGGAAGTGCATGCATACGGGGACCCAGATGTTGTTGGTCTTAAGATAAGCGTATCCGAAGAAGATTCCGATGGCTACACATGTGATTATCTGGCCTATGATCATCTGAGGAACGGAATCCTGAGTGTAATACATCGTATCTACAGGAATGTGCCACAGGCCCCATACAACGCCGAGGAGAATGACGCCTAATTTCATTCCGAACTTCTTCTGCATGATCGGCTGGAGGAAATGTCTCCATCCGTATTCCTCGCCTAAAAAGGCAATTATCAACAGAGGATAATTGATAGGCAAGCTTATGATAGACAGGTAAAACAAAGGATTTTTGAGGATACCGGCATACATTTCCCCGTATTCTCTCAACGAATTGGTGAGAAGGCCTTCGGCGATCATCGGCACGAAGATCCTCAAGCAATAAAGGCCTACGAAAAGGAGAATGAGCAATGCGCCCTTGCCCTCGTTGTTTCTCGAGAGTCCTGCAAACTTGCGTCTTTCTCTTCCTGCCGTGAAATATCCGATCCAAAGAAGGATAGAACAGCCCATGAGCGCCAGTTCACCTAACAAAAGATAGATCTGCTGGAGCTTTAATACCGACTGCGAGCCTGCGAGTGCAGTGACATCATCCGAAGCTGGTCCTGCTGCCTGTGCAAGATTAATAACATCATCAGCCGTGAACGGATTTGCAAATATGCTCAGAAGACCGAGCACCAGCTGGATAACATAGTTTATGACAAGGACTATCATGAACATCTTCGGAACGCGCTTCTCGCCCTTGTAGAACATGAGATATCCCAAAGCCACGCCTGCAGCGGGTGAGCACATCTGGGCATCAACGATCTGGGTAAGATCCATGCCGTTCTTCTTGCCGATATACATCGGGATCATCATGAGGAAAGAGATTCCGTAAGCAACCAAGGCAAATACTATAAGTCTTTTCCTAATCAAATCTTTTGATTCAATGACTTCCATCTTCCCTATCCTCCTTATATGTTTTTGTTATTTTACCATAATTATCAGGCGGCCTATTCCGGCGATTCGTTCATCGGGTTATGAACATACCCGGGGATTCGTGATATTATTGGCGTGAAAATATTTAGAGGAGGACGATGCAGAACATGAGTTCCGGACTTGCAAAAAAGATGATCAGCCTTGTGCTTGTCTCTTCTTTTTGTGGTTCTTTGGCTTCCTGCAAGAAAGAGCCGGAACCTACAGTCACGCCCGAACCCACAGTAACTGCTACCCCTACCCCCACTGCCACGCCTGCTCCCGCTCCTACCGAGACTACGGAAGAGACCAGGCCGGCTCCTGATTTTTCAAAGGAATATACCTATACGATCTATGAAGGCCGTGATTACGAGATGGAGATCACCATGAACGTCAACATGGAAGATTACATCACGCACACTTCTGAGGGAGATATTTTCGAGCTTTACAAGCTGACATCCGATCTCGGCTGGCTCGAAAAAGGTCTTTATACCTATGACGATCTTATAGAAGCAAATGAGAAAGATCCGGAACAGACCAAGATAGGCCACTCAAACTGGTTCCAAAAGGACTTCGGCGATTACAGATCGGTATTCATCATCTGTGAGTACATTGAAGATATCCCTGATAACGACAGGCGCCAGGTATCCATGTATTCTTTCGAATACCTGAAAAACGATTTCACCCTGCCCTATTTTGAAGATGCCGACTCCAATCCCGCGCACGGCCTGGTACAGTTCCACTTCGAGCGCCACTACGATGAATGCACATACTTTGTAGGCGGACAAAGGAGCATCTGTTCGTGGAACGACGCAGTAGCCATCGCTTACAGCGTCTGGTCCATCACCAACAGCCCCGATGACAACACTGTTTTCTCAGCTCCTTTCGAACAGTTCAGGAGCCCTAACAGCGGTCTTATCTGGCTTCAGTAAAGGTCATCATTTAGGGATCGGCAAAAGACTTCTCGTAGACTTTTTATACTCGGCATAACCGGGCTTTTTAGACTGTCTCTTGTCAGCCATCGGAATGCTTACGGTAAAAAACAGTATCGTATTCGCGACGGCGCCCGCTATAAGCCACCAGCGATCAGGCATAACAGATACCGCCTGTATAGCGACACCCCACCACATCGATATCTCACCTAAGTAATTCGGGTGTCTTGCGTATTTCCAAAGGCCTGTGCGGATGAGGCCGTGCTCGCCGCTTGCCCTGTATTTATGCATTTGCGTATCTGCAACAAGCTGCAGCGTGGCGGCCCCGATGCAGACAGCCATTCCGATATAACTTCCGGCATTGGCATCTAATTCCGTGATCACAACATAAACCGCCGGGAGCGTGCACATATATACGATAAGCGTCGGCACCATGTGGATGCCCGCGAAATTAATAAGCGGATAGAGCTTGCCGTTATCCTCTTTAAGCTTGGTATAACGCCAATCCTGATGATTTAACCCTCCGAAAACATAAGCCCAGTTGCCCGTGAGCCTGATGCCCCAGAAGATTATCGAGATAAGGAGCAGTATGGAAGCAGATGTCAGCTTATAATGCCATGCAAAGCATACGAGTATCACGATTGGCTGGACGCTCCAGTAAGGATCGTAAACAGAAGCATTTTTAAAGACCACGCTGAAGGAAAAAACAAATACCGTTGCTACTACATCTGCGATAAGAAGATTGAGCCAGAATGGGAATGGCAGAAGAAAATAGAGCCAGACACCGAGAAAAGATGCGGCTATATAGATAACCGTAATTATCAGGATACCGAGCGCCTTGCTGTCCCTTACTTTACTCATATCAGCTGTAGTTCTTTACCTTGCCGACAGATATGTAATTGCCTGTTATAGCACCCAGATCTGTGCCTTCTTCGCCCTGCCAGTTGCGCGAGAAATCGACCTGATATGAGATCTTGTCACCGTCTCTGGCAATTTCATTATAGCCGCCTGCATAGAAGTCATCCTGTGAAACGATGCAGTCGTATTTGATGCCGCGGCACTCCTCAAGTGAGCACCCGGGGAAATTAACATTCCATATCTCATTTTTGCCCAATGGCTTATCGATAAGCTCATCTGCTATTCTTTCAATGTACTTATCGGTTATATCGTGAGGAGCATCATGGTGCTCTGAAAAAGCAATAGTGTGAACACCGTGGCTGGCAGCTTCCATAGCAGCGCCTACCGTTGCCGAATACTGGATATCTGAAGCTATGTTATAGCCCAGGTTGATCCCGCAGAATACCCTGTCAGGGCCGCCGGGAATGACCTCGTTAATGCCGAGGCAGGAACAGTCAGACGGCGTGCCAGAGATGGCATATGCATGAACGTCTTCGACAGGAAAGTCCACCGGCCATATGTCAACGGGCTCCCAGAAAGTTGCCGAGTGTGACTTTGCGCTGAATTGTCTGTCCGGAGCAATGACCCATACTTCGCCGTATTTCTTGGCAAGCCTTGCCAGTCTTACAAGACCTTCAGACGTGATGCCGTCATCGTTTACAACCAGGATCTTTCTCATCTGTTACCATCCCAAAAACATACTAAAACAGTGTCTATATTAATGGAAAATGCTTTACCGGGCAATAAACAAATATAAAAGACTGCCCCGCTCATATAGAGCAGGGCAGCCCCAAAGTTAAATCAAATCAACAAATTTAATCCCAGCTGGCCTTTTTAACTTCTGTTTTGATTCCGCCCGGAACACTGTAGAAGTTATCCATATCATGGGGATCGGCAAAAGGTATGATACACATGCAGACATAGAACTTGCCGTCATTTCCAATGATCATTGGCATGTCAAGATTGATATATTTCTCAGACAGGCTCTCAGCCAGAAGCTCGGCATGCTCATAATCAGGATTGATCTCGCCGTTTACGATGGCCTTCTGACCCTGCGATTCGAATTCCCCGGCTGTGGTCATGATCGCTTTTTTGACCTCGCTGAAAAATGTATTCTCGGAAAGTCCTGCCAGTCTTATGATCTCTGATGTGCTTAAGACATGTCCGTCTGCACTGAATGTGTATGTCTTATAATAGCCTGCCCAGCCGTCATAATTGTAATCGATAGCGATGGAATATATTCCTTCCAGGCCATTGAACACTTCGAAGTCGATCCTGTAGCCGGAGTAATCATCAAAGCCCGGCGCAATGAAATCTGCGGCTTCTTCTTCAATATGATCATTTAACTGACGGATCTCGTCCGTATCAAGATTGATGTGCGGTATTTTGAAACGGTCATCGCTCATCATTTTCATTACAGATACGATCTCGTCCGGTGCCGGCATCTCCTTTTGTGAAGGTGTGCTTTCTTCACTTGTCCCGGCATCTTCAGTAACATTAACATCAACGTTAACATCTTCATCGCCTGAAGCCTTGATCTCAAGGCTGTCGATCGATATTCCACTTGCCTTTATCTCACCCTTGCAGCCGGTAGATGAGACAGCAACCGTACCGGAAAGAAGAACGGCTGCAAGCATCAAGGCTTTATTCTTTGACTTAATCGTCCCTTTATCAACGGGTTTCATATTATTTCCCTCCATAAGAGCTATACTTCTTTTTATTCGCGCATTCTACAAGTGTAGAACTGCTTTATGCGGTTATTCTACACTTGTAGTATCAGGGTGTCAATACCTGTTTTTCGTTTGCAGAAATTCCCGAAAGCCAACCCTTATATATTTACTTCAGTTCTTGAGCTTATATACAGCGTTGAGATTAAGCCTTTGGAAGTTGCCGTCATCAGGCGTCAGCACGCGTTCAAAGGCGATGCCCTTATGTTCAAGACACAATTCGAGCATCAGAAGGAAGATGCCCGTATCAATGCTTCCAAAATATGCGAGCCTGAATGGCGGGATGATGCCGTGCTTGCCGGGACGCCTGTAGCGGTAGACTTCGAGCGTGCCGTCTTCCTTATTTACGACTCTCCAGGGCTGGATATTGCATGCACTCGGAGTAAGTCTTACAACATCAGTAATACCTTCCATCACAGGGCCTTCCCAGATCTCTTCAACGGTAACGCGCTTGAAGTCCGAAAGGTCGCCCGGCGTGCGGAACTTGGAGTCATCATCGATCTTGCGCATAGCCATCATGATGACGTAATCAAGGCCTTCAAATCTTCTTTCCTTGGTCCTGCCGACGCCGAACCACAAAGGACCGATGCCTCTTGAAGTAAGCCACAGGTCAAGCTGTTCTCCGATATAACCGATATTCTGAAGATAGCCGGGCTTCTTCTCGCTGTAGATCAGCATGCAGTACTCTTCACCTCTGTTGCAGCTCGTCTGATTGCCCGGAACTATCTTTATCTTTGTCTTGATGTTTTCGAAAAGAGGCGTGAACTTAAACCACATCCCGCGGATCTCATCGAGCTCTTCTTCAGTGATCTTCTTGTCATCCGGTTCACCATAACGGTGGAACGACTTGCGCTTGAAGATCAGATCATAATATGAAGCATCCATTAGCAGCCTCCTTAAGAAACACTATGCGTTAATTCTAACATAAAAGAATCAGGGCCTGTCCTGACTTGTGCCGTCCTGACAGACCCTGTTGTTTTAAGTATTTTCAGCTCCTATCAGCTGTTTGCCTCAACATACGCGAAAACGAATACTACAGGAGAGTTCCAGTAGATAGTTATCTCGTTCAATGAGTAAGCCTGGTCGCTGTCTGCATAGCAGAGCGCGGGAGCAGTACCTGTAAGTACATTCTCTGCGTACGGATCTTCGAGGCTCTCGTCAGGACCGCCTGCGACCATGCCGGGAACAGGTACGCCTGTTGCCTGTGAAGGTCTGTGGTGAGGTCTTTCAGGAGATACCGTACCGAATCCTGAGATGAAGCAGAAGCCAGTGCCGTTGGTGCCGAGCAGGTAGTTGAGCTGTTCTCTTGCTACCGCGTCACCGTCCTTGCCGCCCTTGAGATTATCGTAGAGAAGCAGGTACATAGCGTTGTTGGCAATGGTCATGTTGCTGCCCCAAGGATATGTGGTAAGCGATGAATTATAAGCGTCTGCTGCAGCTGCGTTCTTAACTGTATCGATACCGCTCGTAAAGCTTGTGAGGACTTTATCATAGTCCTTGCCCGTAGGAGCGGAAGACAGATAAGCATAGCCTGCATATGCGCCTACGCCCTGCCATCCGAGATCTGCAGCGCAGGGGATTCCGGAGCCCAAAAGCTCACAGAATTTGTCATCGTAGATGGAATTGCCTGTTGCCTTGAAGAGCTCGGCATAAGCCCAGAGTCTCTCATCGATATCGTTATCGTCAGGATATTCACCTGTCTTGATGCCCATCGGGTTCTTAGCGCCTTCGCAGTCAGGATGTTCATCAAGATACTCGGCAGCCTTTACTGCTGCAGCAAGGCATCTGTCGGCAAAATCAGCATCGATGGTCTCATAAACATAAGATGCCATAGACATGACTGCTGCAAAGTCAGCTGTAGCCGTGGTGGACGGCTTGGTAACGAAGAGCTGGTTCTGCTCTTCCTCAGGCATAACAAAGCCCGGGAAATCAACGCAGGTTACCTTGTGGTAAACGCCGCCGTCGGAAGCCTGCATCTTAAAGAGCCAGTCGAGCTCGTACTTAACTTCATCAAGGACATCGGGGATGCCGTTATTTGACTCGGGGATTCCGACGCTGTCATCAAATGCATCGGGATAGAGCGTGTAAGCGAGCATCAAGTCAGCTGCTGCCTTTGCGCCAGGTACTACATATCTTCCGTAGTCACCTGCATCATGCCAGCCGCCTGATACATCGATAAGGGTATCCGTACCGTAGATCTTGCCCATGCCTGTGTGGCACTCGGGATGAGAGTGAACACCCGCATACTCCTCAGTAAGCTCTGTGCCGCATCTCTGCAAATAGAACATGCGGAGTGTAGCCTTGAATGCTTCGTCGTAAATATCTTCGCCGATCGCAAACTCGTACGACTCAATGCCGTTAGCTACGATCTTATAAGTACCCGGAGTCGTGAAGCTTGAGAAATCAAATCTTGCTTCGTCTCTGTCAGTTGAAGCGTTATGTGATGCAGCACCGACATTGCCCTCGAATACTGTGCTTCCTGTTTTCGCGTCAACAACAGCAGCCTTATCAACGATTGCATCGCCGTTAAGGACAGCTACCTTCTCTGCTTCAGGGAAATAGCCGATCTGGTTAAGGTTGATCATAGGTGTGTCGTTTCCGCTGCTTGCAAGATAAGCAGAATCGTCGATGCACTGCAGATCAAAGTTATCGAACATAAGAGAATGAGGGCCCATATCCTCATATCCGTCAAAGAAGCCCATATTTAAGCAAAGACGGGGAGCCGGATCGGTCTCTTCTTCCATCGTGAAGACGAAGTCGAAATGCTGTACTTCAGTCGTCAGATGGATAGTCTCGATATTATAAGGATGATAGTCGCTTCCGTTGATCTGGATCCTGTATTCGACATCGCGCTCAACGGTCGCATATGCGTCAAACTGCATCTCATAAACGCAGGACTGATAGAGTCTGAAGCCGTCATAATTGACCTGGTTTGCCCAGTTAACGCTGCCGAGCTTCTGTGCGTCGAACTGAAGCTCCTGCTTGTCGTTAATGAAAAGCTCACCGCTTCCGCCCTCGAAAAAAGTGCCCCATAAAAGCTCAGGATCAGAGAAATCACCGTTCTTCATCAGGTTTTCGCCAACGATGGAATTCGGATCTTTTGTGGTCTCTGTGATCTCAGATGATTCCGAAGAATCAGAGACTTCCGTCGTGTCAGCCTTCTTGCAGGAAGCCACACCGATGATCATGGAACATGCCAGGACCATACTCACGATCTTTTTCTTCATAACTAACCTCCCCCTAAAGGATTTGTTAACCGTTAAGGATTATAACATCACGAAAAATCAAATCCTACCAAATAGGTACATAAAAGTATTATTAATCACATGTATATCCGGGTTTCTTGTAAAGCGAATCCATCTCAGGCGCAATCTCTTTATCCCATACCTGAGGCTTCCATTCTTCCTTGTCGAATTCTTTTACGGATACCGATACAGAAGAAAGGTCGCACCCCATCAGCTCAGCTACATCCTGAGCGACCTTATCAACGCACTTCTGCTTCACTTCCTCAGTGCGTCCCTTAAAACATTTAATGACTACGTGCGGCATAAAAATATACCCCCTTGAAGAAAATATAATTACTTATACCACAAATAATAAGCCGCCTGAGTCTTGTGCGGTGAATATCAATTTTTCTTGTCGGGGAATAAAAAAACCGCAAACGCTTTAACAAGCTATCTGCGGTTTTACTTTTGGCTGCCGAACAAGGATTCGAACCTTGACAAACGGTGTCAGAGACCGGTGTGCTACCGTTACACAATTCGGCAATGCTTTTTACAACTCAGGAATTATAGCAAAGCCATTTCTGAAAATCAATACAGTTGGCAATTCTTTTTGGAAGGCCCAAAAAGTCTTATTCCGTCACGGCCTCCAGGGGCGGCATGGCTCCGATCTCGGTCAGTTTCTGTCTGACTTTGCCCATATCCTCATAGATCGGCATCTTGTTGGCCGGATTGCGGAGGGCATAAGCGGGATGGTATGTGGTCATGATGTAATAGCCGTTCTTCTCGATGAAGACTCCCCTCACGTCATGCATGACGGGCTTTGTACCGAAGAATCCCTCGTAAGCAGTAGAGCCGCACAAAAGGATCACCTTAGGCCTTACCAGCATAAACTGCTCGGCAAGAAGCGGCTTGCAGGCATGTATCTCTTCAGGAGTAGGACGCCTGTTCTGGGGCGGACGGCACTTGGCAATATTGCAGATGTGGTAGTCGTTGCTCGTAAAGCCGTAGCTTCCCAGGAGATTTTGCAGGAGCTGACCTGATCTTCCCACGAACGGCAGACCCTGGATATCCTCGTTCTCACCGGGTGCTTCGCCTATGATCATCAAGGGTGCTTTGCGGCTGCCTCTGTAGATCACGACATTGGTGCAGCCTGCTCTTAAGCCGCAGTTATTGCAGCCCTTGCACTTGGCTTCGAAAGCCTCCCACTTCATATCAAACTCATCTGCCATATCTTTATCCTTAACCTTTTCGAAAAATCACTTAAACATTATTACCGTGATACCGTCATTCTGAAGTCCCCAGTCGCGGTCCCTCGATGCTTCGGGGTGCTTCGCACTGATCGCGCGTCCTGCGGAAGAGAACGGTCCGAAGTCTTCTCCGGGACAATAAGCCACGATCATGCGGCGGGAAATATATTTGCGGAGCTCAATACCTATCGCCTGCTTGATCGCACCGCCCGTGCCCGAAGACCCGTAGCCGTGAACGATCTTAGCCAAAGGCTTGCCGGAAGCTCTCGCCCGGTAGATGCCGTTCTGGAGCTTTACCATAGCCTGCTGGACCGTAGGATGTCCCTGTTCGATATTGATTATTTCCATTAAAAGACCTCGCTGACTCTTTCAATTATAAACTATAAGTTATAATAATCTCATGAGACTTGACAGATTACTCGCAAACAGCGGTTTAGGCACCAGATCACAGGTCCGCGCACTGATACAGCACGGCAAAGTCAGCATTAACGGCACAGTCGTTAATGACGCTTCCATGCATGTTAATGAAGATGATCCGATAGAAGTTGACGGTCAGCAGATCAATTGCCAGACCAAGCTGTATTTCCTTTTCGATAAGCCCGACGGCGTACTTACCGCGATGGAAGACAAGCGCCTTCCCTGCATTGCAGACTATATCCCGAACGAGCTCAAATCCAAAAAGCTTGCTCCCGTCGGAAGGCTCGACTATCACACATCCGGGCTTCTCATAATCACAAATGACGGCGAATTATCGCACCGCCTCCAGTCTCCCAAATACGAAGTCCCAAAGATCTATCTTGCGGAATACAGAGGGACCGACTGGTCCGATGACGAGATAAAGACCATCCGTTCAGGATTTACCATAAGGGATAAAGGATTTGCAGAGCAGATAGCTCCTGCTGAGCTTAAAGCCGCAGATAAGACTGCTGACGGTACCGGCAGAGCATTGCTTACACTTCATGAAGGAAAGACTCATGAAGTAAGAAGAATATTTGCCCATTTCGACAAAGAAGTATTAGAGCTTCGAAGGATTGAGCTCGCAGGTGTAAAAGTAAGTGAAGGATTAGACGGTTGCGGGTCTTTCAGAGCACTTACGGACAGCGAATTAAAGCTGCTTTTCGAAGCAACCGGAATGGCTTAAAAACCTAAAGGAAGATCACTCTTCAAAAGCCTTGTTAAGCAGCGTGGTGATAACGAGCACAGCCTTATCGTCAGCACCGTTGTTATAGCACTCTCCGATGAGCACATTAGTCTCTCTGGAATGCCACCAGCAGTCGACACCGAGCTTGGCTGAGATCGCAGGATCTTTGACCATGAATCCGATCAGGATAGGCTCATCATCATAAAGATCGGGATTAAGAATATCCTCTTCATTGTAGATGTCCGAATTCATGGTAATCTCATTCTGATATTCAACGGACTGTCTCTCAGACATGTAGACAGGGATAACGCCTTCTTTGGCTTTGTCAGAAAGGCCGTCCCATACTTCCTGTGCAATAGGAGACATGTCTTTGAATACCGAGAAATTATACGGATAAGATTCTTTGTCAGATATCAAAACGCAGGGCTCGGTATAGAACATAGCGTTAAACTTCGTGTTCTCTGCTTCAGAATAAGTGAATCCCTCATCATTTGGCACAACGATATCTGCCCATCCGATGTAAGGCTTGATGCCCTTCTCCTCCATCGTCTGGCGGATAAATGTCTCGTCAAAATCCATATGTCCGAAAACAAGGATAGAATACGCGGATCTTGAACTCGAGAATACGCTGTAGAGGACGTAACCGACGAAAATAACGACCGCGGCTCCGATAGCGATGCCCTTCCAGGAATATTCCCAGAAATTGAGCCACTCGCTCTTGGTCTTGCCGAAGATCTTAGGCTCGGTCTCCTTGGCCTTCTCTTCTTTGAGCTTTCTGTCGCGGCTGCCGTTGGCAATCTCATAGACAGAGGCGATCTCGTCTTCGAGCTTTTTTGACTCATCGTCATCCTTGCCCCTGTACTTCTTGGACATCTGCCAGAAGCGCTCTTCGATATCCTTTACGTCTGCATCAGCAGGAAGCCCCATGTAAGCAAGGGCTTCTTCGCGTGTCATTTTCGAGAGGTCTAATTCTTCCGTTTTCCCGGTTAATTTTTCCTGATCAGTTACTTCGCTCATTTAACTCCTAAGATTACAAGCACTTGATCGCGAGACGGACGACATTCATTGCAGCATTCTGTACATCACTTAATGTAAGTCTGCCGTTATGAACAGCCGTAACGATATCCTGAGCGTTCTTAGCGCATCCCGGCATCTGAAGGTCGCACCCTGCATAAACGCAGAGTCTTGAGAATGCCGGCGGATACTTCTTACTGCTGTTGTCGATGTTGATCACGCTGGTGTCTTCGAAAGAAGAGAACCAGTCGCTCATAACGACGCCTTCGTAGTCCCATTCGTCTCTTAAAACGTTCTGAAGCAGCTCGTAATTATTTGCTGTATGGATTCCGTTGAGAAGATTGTAAGAAGCCATAAGAGCGTACGGCTGTTCGGTCTTGATGGCGATCTCGAATCCTCTAAGGTATATGTCGCGCAGAGCTCTTACGGATACGTGAGAGTTGCTGAACATTCTGTTATCTTCCTGGTTGTTGCAGGCGAAGTGCTTGATCGTAACGCCCTTGCCGTCAACAGACTGTACACCCTTTGTCTCGGCTGCGGCGCAAAGACCGGTTACGAGCGGATCTTCCGAGAAATACTCGAAGTTTCTTCCGCACAAAGGATTTCTGTGGATGTTCATTCCGGGAGCAAGCCAGAGATGAACGCCGTATTCCTCCATCTCTTCACCTACGAGCTTACCGAGCTTTTCGATAAGTGACGTATTCCATGTGCATGCAAGAGCTGTGGCTGTAGGTATCATGGTGCAGTACTGGTAGTAATCGACTGCGTCTTCCGGTGTATCTTCCGGGAAAGGATCTGTGATGAGACCGAATGTCTCACCGCCCTTAAGGAGCTCACCTGTCTTCGTTGCCTTGAAGTGAGGCTGCAGCCTTAAGCCTGCAGGGCCGTCAGCCAATACCATGACAGGGAATCTTCTCTTGCCTTCGAAAAGCGATGTCGTCTCAGCTGCAGCGCCGGGCACATGCATAGCCGCGGATACTACTTCGTCCTCATCGCCTTCTTTGATGTAGTTGCCTACGAGAAGCTCGGAGAGTTCTTCGAGTGAGAACTGTGCAACGAATTCACCGACGCCGGCATTACGTCCGATAACCGAACCTAAAGTGAGGACCTCATCTCTTCTCTCGTTGATAAATGTCTCACTTACGCCTCTGTATCTGACGATGCTCCTTCTGACGCGTGACAGATCGAGCGTGAGCTTTCTGTAGCAGTCTGCGATCTGTGAATCATCCAAAGCCTTGCGTGCGTTCTTGCCTGTCCCGGGATTCTTCAGGTCTTCGAAAAGATATCTCGCGTCATCTTCCAGGATCCTTGAGAACTTATCCTTAACTACTGTCTGAGGTACCGTGAGGACTGCTTCGATCTTAGTCTCTCTTGAGCTCGTACCTACTCTGATAATGTAGTCGCCCGCAGGGATAACTGTAGCGGGGATCTCATCGTCGTAGCAGCGGAAATTGTCGATCGGGAAAGTAACGGAAACGATCTGGCTCTCGCCCGGTCTGATAAGGCCGCTCTTCGCGTAACCGGCGAGTTCCTGATAAGGTCTGTCGATCGGACCTTCGGGAGCAGAGAAATATACCTGGATGATCTGCTTTCCTGCAAACTCGACGCCCGTATTCGTAACAAGCACCGTGACCTTAATATCAGCACCCTGCTGTGTAACGTCAATGGTCTCGTTGTTAAAAGTCGTGTAGGACTTGCCGTATCCGAAAGGATACAAAGGAAGAACACCGAATGAATCGAAATATCTGTAACCGACATAGATTCCTTCTTTGTAGAACTCGTCGTCGGTATTGCCGTTCTGGCTTGAGAAATCAGTTGCGAACGGATAATCCTCATAAGACTTTGCCCATGTATCAACGAGCTTTCCGGAAGGATTTATCTTGCCCGTAATCGCATCTGCAACGATATTGCCCGTGAAGCTTCCTATCTGTCCGACAAGAAGGATGGCGCTAACGCCTGCGCGGTGCTTAAGCCTGGACATGTCGATAACTGCGCCTACATTAAGCAGCACGATGACCTTGTCGTAATGATGGATAACAAAATCGAGCAACGAATCTTCTTCGTCTGTCAGATAGTAGTCACCCTTAGCAGGTGTCCTGTCTCTTCCTTCTGTCGAATCTCTGGAGATAACGAAGATAGCCGTATCGGTATCAGATTCAGCGGCATCCTCTTCTGTGATCTCAGGCAAGGCAGGAGCCTCGAATGCCATCTCAAAAAAGATATTGATCGGAGCTGTGTTGCGCTCTTTTGCGAGCCTGTCAACTTCTGCAAGATAGTCTGAAAGCTTAGCGTTGTAGATATCGTCATATCTGTCGAGCCAGCCCTTTGAAGAGACGTCAAAACCGGCTTCTTCAAGGCCTTCGCAGATATTCACATTAGTCCTGGTATTTACTTCTCCGGATCCGCCGCCGCCTTTAACAGTGTGTCTTGCACCATTGCCGAAAAGCGCTACTTTACCCGGATTTCTTATAGGAAGCGCGCCGTCATTCTCGAGGAGCACGAGACACTCACCCGCAAGTTCCTTGACGGTATTCATGTGTCTGATCTCCATATTGGTCATCTCATCGGTGGTCTTAGCGATAAAATCCATAAAGCGCTCCTTCCGTCGACGTGCAGACATAATACTGCTCACGAATCGAGATAAATTCCATCTTATTATATATTAAAAACCCGCGAGCGCAAAATTACATTCGTGTGATATATTCCGTCAAATACAAAGGTTTTCGGGAAAAAAAGGGAGCCTTAAGCTCCCTTGCAATGCCTTGTCAGATCATCTGAAATCCGCTAACGGTATCACCTGTCCGCCGTTCAGATAGTCGTAGTCATATATCTCATCTCCGCTGTAATACCGCATGTCAGCGGTCATATAGATCGCATATTTGAGCGTCGCTATTCCATCATCATCAAGGTCGATCCTTATCTTGATCTTGATAACATCCTGGTCGGTATTACTGTCCGAATACGGCGACTGGTCGCGCCGCACATATACCGCCAGATCGAATGACTTCTTATCCTCATTCGGATAGATCTTGATGTTCTCCAAAGGAGACTGGGAAGACAATGTGCAGAGACTGCTGATGCGCCCGAGATACTGTGTGCACTCGGGATCCTTGTAGACCGAGTATGAGAACTCATACTCATTCTCAGCTTCCGTATCGACAAAAAGACCAACCTTTGCGGGGTGATCAGTCATAGGTACGATGAGGACATAGTCAAGATACTGGACATCGCAGGTAATTGCGGAAAGACTCTGCTTGCAGACCTTCTCCTCTATAGAGGATGCATGCCACATCTTAGGCACTCCGTCTTCGTTGCCTGCGTAGATTCCGATATGGCTCCAGCAGTCATTTATATTATCGTTGTCCCAGAACATGATGTCGCCGGGCTGTGCGCCGACACTTTCCAGGTATTCCGCCCAGTCGCTGCTTCCCCAGCCTTCAACATATTTGCGGCTCGTAAGCGACTTGACTTCAGTGTTTACGTAGTGCTCGTAAAGCCATGTGACAGTAGTGCCGCCCGGTCTGTAAACGCCGTACTTATCGACGTAACTTCCGGCCTGTTTATGTTCTTCGTGATAATCGAATTTTGCCCAGTACTTTGTCCTGGTGCGCTCAAATTCATGTACTGTTCCGAACGTCATTCTCAATACGAGACTTACAAATCCGTCGCAGCCGAGATAGTGTTCAGCAGATCCGTAGTCATAAGTGATGCCGTCGAGTTCTTTACAGTTGCTCAGAACTTTTTTGACCAGATCCTCTTGACTCATAAAGCTGTCGGGATTGCCTGATCTTTCCTTGAACATGTCATAGAGAGTCGGGTAAAGATTATCGTCGGCTATTACCTTGTTGGGCTTCAGACCTGCGCCAACAATACCCGCGGCCAAACAGGCCACAGATAATAACGCTAATACCTTAACGGCATAGTTCCTTACTTTCTTAAAGCTCATTCAACCTCGCTTTTTCCCCAAAGGATATTTTAGCAAGGCAAAACGCATTAGTAAATCTTGTTTGACACTTCGAATAATACGGTTCTGTGACAAATGAGCGCGAAAAAATCTTATCTCTGGACTCTTCCTGATCCGTCACCTTCAGCAAGTTTCCTGACTTCTTCGATGCTTACTCTGTTGAAATCTCCGTCGATCGTGTGCTTCAGGCAGCTTGCGGCAACAGCGAACTCCAGCGCCTCTTTATCGCCTGATAATTCATTAAGTCCGTAGATGAGTCCGCCCGCAAATGAGTCTCCTCCTCCGACGCGGTCAACGATGTCATACATCTCATATTTGCGGCTTACGATGAACTCTTCGCCGTTGTTAAGAGCTGCCGCCCAGAAGTTGATATCAGCACTCTTGGATTCCCTTAAAGTGATCGCGACTTTCTTAACATTCGGATACTGCTCAAGAAGGCTGTCACTAAGCCTTTTATAGTCTTCGCGGTCAAGAGAGCCGCCCGTGACATTGCTCTCACACTTTAATCCCAGAGATTTCTGGCAGTCCTCTTCATTGGCAATAATGATGTCTGAATATGAAGTGAGTTCCTTCATTACTTCCTTGGCATCAACACCGTATTTCCAGAGGTTCTTTCTGTAGTTAAGATCGAGAGATACCGTGATGCCGCGCTTTTTCGCTTCCTTGACGGCAATGATCGAAGCATCCTTCGTCTCTTCGGAGATCGCGGGCGTAATGCCTGAGATGTGAAGCCACTTTACGTCTTCATATATGGCATCCCAGTCGTAACCTTCGGGCTTAAAAAGTGAGAACGCGGAATAAGCCCTGTCGTAGATGACCTTGCTCGGACGCTGGTTCGCGCCTGTCTCGAGATAGTAGATACCCATCCTGCCTTCGCTTCTTATGATCTTGTCAGTACCGACATTGAATCTTCTGAGCTCGCCTATGGCAGCCTGTCCTATATCATTCGAGGGAATTACCGATAAGAACTCAGCGTTAAGACCGTAGTTTGCAAGCGATACAGCGACATTCGCTTCGCCGCCGCCGAAGGTCGCCTCAAGCGAAGGAGACTGCAGGAAGCGCTCTCTTCCCGGACTCTTAAGTCTTAACATCAATTCACCGAAAGTAAGATATTTGCTCATTTTCTTGTCTCCTCAATGATCTTTATTGCATTAGCTGACAATGCTGTTATTTTATCCCAGTCGTGGTTTGCGATGTCGTCTTTTTTGCACACCCAGCTTCCGCCTATTGCAGCGACAGCCTTGTTGGATATGAACTCATTAAGATTTGCTTCCGATACTCCGCCTGTCGGCAGGAACTTTATCTGACCGAACGGTGCGGACAGGGCTTTTATAGCCTTTATTCCGCCGAAAACATCTGCCGGGAAGAACTTGATAACATTAAGTCCCATTCCGATTGCCTTCATGATCTCAGTCGGCGTTACACAACCGGGGATCACAGGGATATCGTTATCCTGTGCCCATGCGACTACACCGGCATCAAGTCCCGGTGACACGATAAACTTAGCACCGCTCCCCACAGCTCTTACAGCCTGTTCTATGTTGATGACGGTACCTGCGCCGACAGTCATATCAGGAACTTCCCTGCTTATGACTGCGATAGCATCAGCTGCGCATTCCGTCCTGAACGTTATCTCCATGAAGTCGATCCCGCCTTTGAGCAAAGCCTTCGCGAGCGGCACCGCGTCTTCAACTTTATTCAATACAACTACCGGTACGATGCCGGTCTTACAAACCTTTTCAAAGAATGTCATAATATCACCTCGCAATGACTAACATTCTAGCATATTTCTAATTGCGATTAAAGCGAAAATAAGTTATTTTATAGGGGTCAAGCAACAAAAAGAGGTGCCACATGAAACTAATCAACGACAACTTCCTTCTGGAAAACAACACTGCCCTCGCGCTCTATAACGAATATGCCAAAGTTCTTCCGATAGTAGATTACCACTGTCACATCGAATCTTCGGAGATCGCTCATGATAAAAACTTCAAGAACATCACCGAGCTCTGGCTTGGCGGCGACCATTACAAATGGCGCCTCATGAGAGCCGCCGGTATCGATGAGAGTTTCATTACAGGTGACGCTTCAGATAAAGAGAAGTTCATGATGTGGGCAAAGGCCGTCGAATCAGCATTCGGCAATCCTCTTTACCACTGGACTAACCTCGAACTGGCAAGATACTTCGATATCAATGAACCTCTCACGAGTCTCAATGCCGAAAGCGTATGGGAGAAGACTAATGCAATGCTCTCATCAGGCGAACTCTCTGCAAGAAACATTATGAGAAAGTCAAACGTCGAGCTCATCTGCACGACTGACGATCCCTGTGATTCGCTTGTCTACCATGAACAGATAAAAGCATCCGGCTTCGAATCCAAAGTACTTCCTGCATTCAGGCCGGACAACATCGTCGATATCGAGAAGGATTCATTCTGCTCTTATGTCGATAAGCTTGAAGAAGTCTCCGGCATAAAGATCAATTCAGTTGAAGACCTTAAAAACGCACTGCTCACAAGGCTTGATCACTTTGAAGCGCACGGATGTAAGCTCTCAGACCACGGTTCAGAATACATCTGGTTTGGAGAGGGCTTAAGCGTTACTTCCGATGAGGTTTTCGCCAAGAAAATGACTTCGCCTGATACCAAATTAACTAAGGAAGAACTGACTGCATATAAAACTGACCTTATGCTGTTTTTCGCACGCGAATATGCTAAGCGCGGCTGGACTATGCAGCTGCATTTCGGTTGCAAGAGAAACGTCAATTCCGTCATGCTCGGGAAGGTCGGAATCAACTGCGGCTGCGACATAATCACCGGTGCTTTTGACTTCGTTACTCCACTCACCGGATATATGGATAAACTCAACAGCGAAGGGCTTCTTCCCAGGATGATCATCTACTCACTGAACCCCGTTGATAACACCGTCATCGACACGCTCTGCGGCGCTTATAACGACGGCAGCATTCCGGGCAAGATCTCGCACGGCGCAGCATGGTGGTTCAACGACAATCTCCTTGGTATGGAAGAGCAGCTTAAGTCTCTCTGCGCACAGAGTCCTCTGCCCTGCTTCATGGGCATGCTCACGGATTCAAGGTGTTTCCTGTCTTACACAAGGCACGAATACTTCAGAAGGATCTTCTGCAATTACCTTGGCACCGAAGTCGAGCGCGGCAGATTCCCTGATGATAAGCGCATCTTAAAGGACATCATCGAGAGAGTGTGCTATAAGAACGCGAGGGATATGCTGGTTCAGCGGTAATCTCTTAAAAACCCAACGGTCTTTTTTCATGGATTCGCAAAAAACGGAATTTGCGAAAAGGTTTTCCTTTGTGTAACAATGTTACACCTCATTAAACAACGCATAAAAAAGGCATCCCGGCTTTTACACCGGAATGCCCTTGACTGCTTAAATAAAGTCCGAGACTGATTACTTACCCTTATAGAGCTGAGCGTAGATATCTACAAGACCCTGTGAATTGAGGTCTTCGCAGGACTTAACATACTCATCCCACTTAGCATTAATGTCTTCCTGGCCTGTGATGAACTTCAACGTCCAGGAGTTAACGTTACTGATCAAAGGTGTAGCGATCAGGTTGATCTCCTCGTTCTGATCTGCGGTCGGAGCGATTCCGGGCGCGAGAGGAGGTGTGTCTCTGAACTCAGCATCACGGTTAACGTAATCTGCTACAGGAGCAATGAGGTTGTCTGTCATCTCTGCAACTGTGCCGCCGTACCAGAAGTTACCGCCTGCATAACCCCACTGGAGTCTGATGTCTGTCATAGAACCTTCTGCATCGTTGCCGTAGCCTAAACCACCGCAGCAGAAACCGTCCTTAAGAACCTTCTGACCGTCAACTACATCATAATGAACGCCTTCAACACCCCACTTTGTGAGATCGTATGCCTCATGAGAATAGAAGAGCCAGTCAACGAATCTGAGCATCTGGATGAAGCCGTCTTCGCCGAGATCATCGAGAGCCTTCTGTGAGATCATAACGCCGTTCTCAAGTCTCTCAGGAGCAACTGTAGAGTTGTTTGTTGTTCCTACAGGGATCGTGATTACATAGTTCTCAAAGTTGCCTGCACCGAGCTGTGCTGTCATGTTCTCTTCGTAGTTAGCCCACTGGCCCTGGTTGATAGACATGATAGCTGTCTTGCCGCTGTAGTACTTAGCTGTTGCCGTAGCATCGTCCTGTGTGAATGTCTCGGGATCGAGGATTCCTGCAGCTACGAAGCTGTTAGCTGTTGTTACAAACTGCTTAAAGTTGTCTGTCGTGGGTGAGAAGATATACTTGTCGGAAGCCTGGTCATATCTCATACCGTTTCCGATGTTCCATCCTGCATTTACTTCATAAGTAGAACCCATAACGCCGAGGAGGTTTCCTCCGCTGCCCTGGCCGGATTCGTTACCGCACCAGAGGTCGGACCAGATGTAGTCGCTCTCAGAGCACATACCCTGAGCTACCATGTACTTCTTAACCTTCTGGAGAGCATCGAGGAATTCAGCCCAGTCCCAGTCCTTCTGAAGCTCAATAACATCAACACCTGCTGCATCCCAGATATCCTTTCTGATAACGAAAGAATAGTTGATGAGGTTAGCTTCCTTCATGCCGGGGAGCTTATAGTACTTACCGTTAGCTCTTGTGATCGTCTTGATGTCGTCAGCAAGATTGTAAGTATTATAGAAGTCTGTGTAATAAGGCATCTTATCAACATAGTCGGAGATAGGAACGATAGCGCCGCCGTCAACGAAAGCGGAATCATCATAGATCTTCGGAATAATGTAAGCAGCATTTCCTGCATTGATATCGAGAGTGATATTGTCCATGTAGTCGCCGCTGTCGTAAGACTTGATGTCAAGAGTTACATTGGTTCTGTTTTCGATTTCCTTGAAAATGCCCTCCGTCTTCCATGTGTCTACCATCGGATACCAGGATGCATCACTGAAGAACATGGTGTAAGTAACGGGCTGATCCGCATGGAATGTCTTACCTAAACCATAAGTATAAGGCAAGTTTGCATCCGGATCCTCAGTTGTCTCGATCTGTTCCGGGATCGTTGTAGCTTCAGAGGAGGTCTCCTCTTCCGTATTCTTGTTGCATGCAACAAAGCCGGAAAGCATTGAGACAGCAAGACCGATACATGATAACTTTTTAAGTGTTGTCGTCTTCATAACTTGTTCCTTTCTTTTTCATTTTTCTATTGCCGTGGGTTACCCCTAAAGCACAAATCTGATTACTCTTTTACGCCGCCGAGCATCATGCCCTGGACGTAATATCTCTGAATGAACGGATATACACAGATGATCGGTAATACCGTAAGTACCATCGCACAGGATTTGATGTTTGCTGACATTTGTTCCGCATCGGGATCTGACGCACCCCCGCCACCTCTGATGATCGTCTGCAGGTAGTAAGCTACAGGCCACTTTTTCTTATCCTGGAGATAGAGCTTTGCGTTGAACCAGTTGTTCCAATACATAACCGCGTAGAACAAAGTCATTGTCGCAATGATAGGTGTGGACAAAGGTCTTGCGATATGCCAGAAGACACCAAACTTGTTAAGACCGTCGATCTCACCTGCTTCTTCGAGATCTTTCGGGATGCTCATAAAGAACGATCTCATGAGGATTACGTAGTATGTGCTGATGAGCATCGGGAGAATGAATCCCCACATCGTATCCTTGAGTTCGAGCTTTAACATCAAGACGTAGTTTGCGATAAGACCGCCGCCGAAATACATCGTAAAGATAACGAACGGAGACAGGAACCTGTTGATCTTAAGATTATTTTTCGAGAGCGGGTATGCAAGCATACACGAGAAGAAAAGCGATAATACAGTACCTATTACCGTATAAAGGATCGTGTTGCCGTAATACCTCAGGAACTCATATTTATTATGTTCTCCCTTTATTACGTAGATGTATGTATCAATATTGAAGCCTTTCGGAATAAGGCTCGTGTGACCTGCAATGATCGCTTCCTTTGATGAGAAAGACTGCGATACCAGATAAAGGAACGGATAGAGAGTAGCGAACGCTACCAGTATCATGATGATCGTATTTATTACTACGAAAACCTTATATCCTGTGGATTCCTTGATCTTGTTCTTGCGGTTATGAATATGGATCTCTTCCACTTTGAACTCAGGTGTTGATTTTTCAAGATTACTCATATCAGCACCTCCTTACCAAAGACTCGTCTTCGCGACTTTACGCGATACAACATTTGCGCATGTCAGAAGGATCAGGTTAATGAGTCCTTCAAAAAGTCCTACTGCAGTAGCGAAGTTCATGTTTCCTGACTCGACACCCATCTTGTATACGTATGTCGATACGATCTCGGATGTCTCTGCTGTCATAGGATTGCCAAGGAGATATACCTTCTCGAATGCACCGCCTGAACCTACAAGTCCGCCGATATCAAGGATAAGGAGCGTAGCGATAGTAGGAAGGATGCAGGGGATCGTAACGTGGAGAACCTTCTGGAAATGTGAAGCACCGTCAACAGTTGCTGCTTCATAAAGAGAAGGATTGATTCCGGTCATAGCTGCGAGGTAAAGTATCGTTCCCCATCCTAAGCTCTGCCATACGCCGGATGTAACGAAGATCGTTCTGAACCATTGAGCAAGTGAGATGAAGGGGATCTTCTCTCCGCCCCAGCTGGCGATCAAAGCATTGATAGGACCTGATGTTGATAAGAGTTCCTTGATCATGCCGCATACGATAACCATTGAGATGAAGTGAGGAAGATAAGATACTGTCTGTACGAATTTCTTCCAATGAAGATTTCTGATCTCGTTTATGAGCAAAGCGAAAATAAGTGTTAACGGGAATCTGACTATCAGATAGAGACCGTTAAGGATAAGAGTATTTGAAAATGCCTGCCAGAAAGGCTTGGAAGTAATGAACTGCTTAAAGTACTTAAGAGTCAGAGGGCCCGTACCGAAGATGCTTCCGCCAGAATTGTACTTACGGAAAGCAAGGATATTACCGAACATCGGAACGTATCTGAAGATCACATAATATATAACAGGCACAATGACCATAAGATAAAGCTGCCAGTTGACACGGAAATCCTTCAACGCTCTCTGGCGCCTGGTTATCTGCTTGGGAGACCATTCAGCTACCGCTTCATCCTGAACCTCTTCCAGGATTTCTTCCTGAAGTTCCTGCTGAATCTGTTCCTGATTCTCTTTCTTCTTACTCATCTTCAGATATCCCTCTTACGTTCTTGTCAACTAAAATTCTTACTCGTAACCGTACTTGTATACTTGTATGTTAGTTGGCTTGTTATGAGATTATCACCACATTTGTGATATGTCAATAGATTTATTCGGTCTGTAACAAGGACTCTTAGTGCAAAAAATCAGCGTCCCAAAACTGATGTTTTTGAGACGCTTTTTATGCTGTTTCAATGTATATATATATATTTATCAGAATTCCAGCGATGCTTTTGCAACATCTGCTCCGATTCCGCTCTTGTTCTGCGGATGAAGTTCATGTATCGGATCCGGGCACGGACTTCTCACTACTTTTACATTATCTATGTAGTTCGGTGCTTCATCCTGCAGTCTTTGTACTTCTCTCCAGCCTTCGGGAACTTCAGTCTCAAATGTCAGCGGATTGATGTAATCAGCGATCCTGATAATGATAGCCGGAACATCACCATACATCTCTCTCATCTTCTTAAACATGAGGATCATCTTTTTATCGTATCCTTCAGGCTCACCGGAATTAGACTCGCCCTGGCACCACCAGATCTGGGAGACTGCAAAATTCCGAAGAGGAATAAGTGCCGCATAATAAAGCGTAAGCGGTATCATCTGAGCAAGCTTGCCGGGAACAAAATCATCCAGCTTCTTCTCGGGCACCATCTTCCATGTTCCGGTAAGATCGATCTTACCGAACTCAGTCTCAAGGTAATAAGGATGTCCGGGAACAAATCCTCCCTTGCCTAATTCTATGATGAGTCTCGTGCTGATAATATTCTTGCCTGTCTTAAGTATCGATCCGTCGAAATAATATTTCCGTGGCGGGTACTGATACTCGGTACGTCCTACTTCAACACCGTTTACGTAAGTGACATCAGCATCAATAAGATCACCTAACTTCAGCAGGCACTGCCCTTCCGGAACAGTATCAAGCTCGAACTCTTTTACGAACCAGATGCTTCCCGAGAAACCGGTAACAACTATTCCGGGAAGTTCGACATCTTTTGCATCAGCCAAAGCTGCCTCGAGATCAAAATCCTTTACCACTGTATTGCCGCGCCACGTAATCGTGTTCTGCTCACATCTTGCAAGGTAATCCTTGATGGCGCCCTTGCCTCTATAAGGCGCGATATCTTCTTCCTTAGTACCACAAGCTTCGTTATCTTCTTCAGACATGTAGGCTTCAATAGTTGCACCGCCCTGCGCATTAAGGATAAGGCCGATCGGAACTCCGGTCTTCTCGTATATTCTTTTCGCTGCATAAAAACCGATGGCGCTGAAAGCATACTTGTCTTCACCGGTTGCTTTGATCCATTTGCCGTCGGGAAAGGCGCATATCGACTCTTCACCCTTTAACGGAAGTTCATAATCGGGAACCAGCTGGAACTGTCTTACTTCGGGATAGTCATTCGCTTCGATCTCGTCTTTATTAAGATCTACTGTTCTTACAACAGGAAGCTCCATATTCGATTGGCCTGCGAGCATAAAGACGTCACCTACGCAGACATCAGTAACTTCGATGGTATCGGTGCCTTCCACTTTAAGTGATTCACCGCGCGTTACATCAAAGGGAGGAAGGACAGCCTTGAACTTGCCATTCTCAACCACAGCAGTCTTAATGGTGCCGGCGAAAGTTACCTTGACCTCAGGTAAAACATTTTCCGTTCCTTCGATTATTATTTCCTTATTTCTCTGGAAAATCATTCCGTCTGAATAGATGCCGAGAAGCTTAGTTGCAGACATTTCCTTTACCGCCCTTCTTATGTAAACACTGAATATATTTACTTATATCACTAACGGATCTTTCCGCAAGTACTGTAAGTATAACACAAATTCTTGCCTTGCATACTAGTTGACAACTCGTTGTTTATTTCATTATACTGACACTACAAGGAGACGAGATCTGATGAAAAGTTCATTTGACAGAATTACATCGAGCTGGCTCTATAAGCTCACTGAATCAATAGGAAATGTGGTAATCATTTCCTGTCTGTTCCTGGCGTTCTGCATTCCTGTCGTGACGATCGGTGCGTCATGCTCTGCTCTTTACTACACCGTATACCGTAAATACAAAAAGAAGAGCACTACGATTACCAAAGACTTCATGCACTCTTTGAAAGATAATCTCAAAAACGGAATTATCATTCATATTCTTTATATTGCTTACAGCGCAGCCGCAGGATTTAATATCTACTTTGCGCTTAACGGTTTTAACGGCATAAAGCTTCCGGCCTGGTATACTCTCGTTGCATTTATTCCGGTGATACCGGTCATATTCTCCCTGCCCTTCGTATATCCGCTTCTGTCGAGATTCAGAAACGGTATCAAAGGCACGATCACTAACAGCTTCACGCTTTGCATGATTTTCTTCCCGAAGTTTTTCCTCATCTGGTTTATAGAGATAATCGCATTAGGCATCAGCATCGTTTTCCCGCCGGCCGCACTTATCACACCGGTTGCTGCGACATATCTTGTTCAGATGATCACCGAGAAGGCTTTCGCCGCTGCTGTAAGAGTTGAGAAAGCCCGCGAAGAAAAAGAATCAGAACCTGAACTGAACGAAGAATTTATCGATGATGATTCCGAAGAAGATATATCTGAGGAAGAAACAGATGATACATCAGAAGATAACGGCACCGATACAATAAACGAGGAAGAAGATAATGCCTGAATCTTATCTAAACTACATTCAGCTGGGATTAGGTATCGCCGCTGCCGTCTTCATCTTTATCGGTATCTTTTTAAGCGTTAAAAAACTCAATCCCGAGAAATATGAGACCATTCCAATGAAGACAACGGTTATCTCAGTATGTCTCATACTCGTAGGTCTTTTCCTTTATACGGGCATGAAAACCTGCACCAACCTGACAGGCGTTACCGGAGAACAGTACGATGTCTGGGCTGTATATTTCGCGACTTTGGGCGAAGTAATAAAGCTGTTCGGTTTTGTCGCACTTATCCCTGTCATCTTCAGACTGTTTAAACCAAAGTCCGTAAAGAAACAGGAAGAAGAAACGGAAGACGTTGAAGGATCAGAAGAAAACTGATCTGCTTAAAAAAGTCAGCCGGGCTAAAACAACACTTAACCATTTATATGCATAAAAATGCATTAAATGAGCCCGCGGATTCATAACTTATCCCCTATTTTGCTATAGTTTGAGGGGTTTTTCTGATATTTGAATAGAGTTAACATTTCAATATGTCATAATCTATTGACAGCCTTCAAGCCTACTAGTATACTAGTTTACAGAATGAGACTCAGTATGGCTCGGGATTCTCTTTCAGACTTTGATTCAAGGGTAATAATTCATATGAAATTGGTGTTAAGGTGGTTTCCATACGGCGATGACAGTGTATCGCTGAAGCACATTAAGCAGGTTCCCGGCGTTAGCGGAGTCGCTACTCATCTTACCAGAATTCCCGTCGGCGATATCTGGACTATGGATGAGATCAATCTGGTCAAGAACGAGATCAATTCCTACGGCCTTGAGATGGAAGTCATTGAGAGCCTTAATATCCACGAAGACATTAAGAAGGGCTTGCCTACCAGAAATTTGTTCATCGACAATTACATTGCCTCGATGAAGAATCTTGCATCTGCCGGAGTTAAGTGCATCTGTTATAATTTCATGCCTGTTATGGACTGGTACAGGAGCAATCTTGCAAAAGAGCTTTCTGACGGCAGTACCGCTATGGCTTACAGCCATGATGAAGCTACCAAGCTCACCCTTGAAGCTATCACCTCTTCCATGATCGGCGGCTCTAATAACTTCAGCCTTCCCGGATGGGAGCCTGAGAGATTCGGTCAGATGGCTGAAGACATCAAGTTCTATCAGAATGTTTCCTCTGAAGAGTATTTTAAGAACATTAAGTATTTCCTCGATGCAGTCATTCCTGAAGCCGAGGAACTCGATATTAATTTCGCGGTGCATCCGGATGATCCGCCGTTCCCGCTTTTCAACCTGCCCAAGGTGGTTAACAGCAAGGAGTCGATCGAGAAGTATCTTAATCTCAACACTTCAAAGCGCAACGGTCTTACGCTCTGCACAGGCAGTCTCGGCGCAGGCATTCATAATGATGTTGTTGATATCGCGAAAACATTCACTCCAAAAGGCAAAGTTCATTTCGTACACTTGAGAAATGTAAAGCACGAGTCAGAGACAGATTTCCACGAGTCAGCTCACCTGTCATCTGAAGGCGATCTCGATATGTTTGCAATTGTTAAGGCACTTTACGATAACGGATTCGACGGTTACATCCGTCCTGATCACGGCCGCATGATATGGGGTGAAGAAGGCAGACCAGGCTATGGTCTTTACGACAGGGCGCTGGGCGCGACATATATTAACGGTTTATGGGAAGCCGTAAGTAAATTAAGTAAGTAATTTTTTGTATTCATAGAGCACTCCTCCCGCAAAACCGATAATCTTATATATCCTTATAAGGTTATCGGTTTTGTCTGAAATCAGGCAAGCTCACGAAGAAAGGAACTTGAGCATGGATCTTTCTAAAACCAATCTTAAGAACACCGAATTCTGGGACAGCATAAATGTTGTCCTTCCTAAGTACGACATTGATAAAGTCATTGCCAACACGACTGCTAATCCGACCTGGCTTCATGTAGGAGGCGGAAATATCTTCAGGGCATTCATCGCAAGGATCAATCAAAGGCTCCTCAATCAGGGACTTGCTGATACCGGCATCATCGTATGCGGCACCCAGGATTATGAGAACTTCGAGAAGATCTATAAGCCTTTCGATAATCTCACGATCATCTGCGACCTTAAATCCGATGGCAATACAGGTTATGAGATCATCGGCAATATCACTGAAGCAGTTCCCGCAAACTACGATAACGAAGAGAATATAAAAAGATTAAACGAGATCGTTACTAACCCTTCCCTTCAGATTATTTCTTTCACGATCACGGAGAAGGGCTACGCATTAAGAGATGCTGACGGCAAGCTTTTCGCGCAGGCTGTGGAAGATATGGAGAACGGACCTGCACATCCTGTTACATGTATGGGATTTATCGCATCTGCTCTCTATGAAAGATTCAAAGCAGGAAAATTCCCTCTGGCGCTGGTCAGCATGGATAACTGCAGCCATAACGGAGATAAGCTTAAGACATCAGTTTTAGAGATAATCGGTGCCTGGACTGATAAGGGCCTTGTGGATGGTGCCTTCAAAGATTATGTAGATGATCCGACCCTTGTAGCATTCCCATGGACCATGATCGATAAGATAACACCCAGGCCTTCAGACGAGATACTGAACCAGCTTACCTTTCTGGGCATCGATAATCTCAAGAGCGTCAAAACCACAACCGGAGTTTACGCTGCTCCTTTTGTCAATGCTGAAGTCCCGGAATACCTGGTCGTTGAAGACCTCTTCCCTAACGGCAGACCTGACCTCGCTAAAGGCGGCGTGATCTTAACTGACAGGGATACGGTAGACAAGGCTGAGAGAATGAAGGTAACTGCTTGTCTCAATCCTTTGCATACGGCGCTCGCGATCTTCGGATGCCTTTTAGGCTTTACAAAGATCTCAGACGAGATGAATGACGAAGACTTAAAGAAGCTTGTTACGACCATGGGCTATAACGAATGTCTCCCTGTCGTTTGCGACCCTAAGATCCTTAACCCCGAGGCTTTCCTTAAAGAAGTATTGGAAGAGAGATTCCCTAATCCTTTCCTGCCTGACACACCTCAAAGGATCGCTACTGACACAAGCCAAAAGCTTCCTATCAGATACGGGATCACGATCAATTCTTATGTTAATGATGCGCCCGAAAAGATCCCTTCATTAAAGCTCATCCCGCTCGTTATCGCAGGGTGGCTCAGATATCTTCTCGCAGTAGATGATAATGGAAATGCTTTTGAATTAAGCTCAGATCCGCTGGCTGAATTCTTCCGGAATGAGCTAAAAAAAGCAGGCATTTCCTTCGGCATGACTGACAGCGTTAAGGGTAAGCTCACTTCTATCCTTGCCAACGAGACAGTATTCGGATCAGATCTCAATAAGGCAGGCTTAACCCCTGCTATCGAGTGCTATCTGGATAAGCTCATCAAGGAGACAGGTGCTGTCAGAAAAACGCTTCACGAAGCTGTTGCTAATTAGTATGTAAGTTGTAGACATAAATTATCTTTTATGTTAGTTTTTTTATAGATTTCGATTAAAGGGGATTTCTATAATGATCATTACGCCAAAGAAAACATTTGAACCTAACCGCGAATATGCTTTCCGCATTGTAAAAGACAACATCATCAATATGGAGATCAAGCCCGGCAGCCTTATCGGCGAGCAGGAGATCGCAACCCAGCTCGGAATCTCAAGAACGCCCGTTCACGAGGCTTTCCTTGAACTGTCCAAGTCCAAGATCGTCAACATCCTTCCCCAGAAGGGCTGCAGTGTCTCACTCATTGACTACGAGCTCATCAAGGAATCACGTTTCCTCCGTATCGCAGTCGAGACAGCACTCATCAAGGAAGCATGCGACGTCGCTACAGAAGAAGATATCCAGAAGCTCTATGCAAACATCAAGCTCCAGCAGTTCTATCTCGAGAACGATCCTCCGAAGTTCCTGGATCTCGACAACGAATTCCATAAGAATATCTATGTCGCCTGCAACAAGATGCAGTGCTTCTACATGGTAGGCCTCATGAGCCTTCACTTTGACCGCGTAAGATCTTTGTCCCTCAAGACCATCAAGGACCAGAAGCTCGTATCAGACCATAAGGCAATCGCTGATGCTATCGCAGCTCACGACAAGGACGCCGCAGAAGCAGCTTTCTCAAAGCACATGTCCAGATTCGATCTTGACTGGGACATCATCAAGAAAGAATACAGCGAGTACATCACCGAATGATAACTGCGTTTTAAATGATTAAAGCCGCCTATCAGGGCGGCTTTTTAGGAGTCTATTATGGGAGCAGTGATTATGTTGCTTTCATTTGAATTGCTTCTGTCTCCGTGATGGAGCAGTTGCCTTCGAGGTCCTCGTAGATGTAGAGGATGACATAGGATGCAGGTGTATCAAGGCCTGAAGTGGACGGTGTAGCCTTGCAGAGGATCGCGTGGTTAGTGCCGGCTACGACCTGAGAGCCGACATAAACGACAGGCTCATAGGTCTCGCCTGTGATAGTCTCAGTGGCCTTAGCCATGACAGCTTCGATCTCAGGTGTGATCTCAGTGGATTCGGCATATGCCCAACTGCCGACCATATTATCGTCTGCGTTCTCGGTGCCGGGAAGGACTAAGCGTTCATCCTTAAGGAAGGATGCCTTGCCGGAAATATCTACTTTAATATATGTGATGACCAGTGAATTCATCGCATTTGCAGCAATGACATTGGGCTGGCATACGAGGCAGTAATTGGTGCCTCCGAAAACCATTGTTCCGAGACATGCAACGGGTTCATAAAAATACCCGTCGATCTCACCTATAGCCTCATCGAAATAACCCTTGATCTCAGGTGTGATCTCTGTAGATTCTGATGCGACCCACATACCTAAGTTGCTCTGCGTTGTCTCTTCGCTCTGTGTAGTTTCTGCATTTGCATTAGAGCTTCCCTTCTGCTCTGTCTTGCATGCCGTAAGGCCGCATGCAAAAATCGTTGCCGTAAGTCCTAATGCCAAAAGCTTTGTCGTAAAGTTCTTCATTTTATTACTCCATTCATTTTCGTTTTGGTTTATGCCATTAATACAGACATCCAATCAAAAATGTTGCACTGCCGGCGAAGAGTAATTATATCAAAACCCCGAAGACATATATTCTCCGGGGTCTGAGAAACAAATAATTTAAAAGGCTTTATCTGTTCTTTTTCTTAGCCTTCTTCTCAAGATACATGGCCTTGTCAGCCTTCTTCATGCAGTCGGTGACGCCGTGCCAATCCGTAAGATCGCATGTTCCGATACTGGAGCTTAATTCGAACTGGTATTTGCCGGACAAATTGACTTCACGGATGTTGTTGCGGACGTTCCTGATGAACTTGCCGAGTCTACCGGGATCTGAAAGGAAAATAACTGCTTCGAATTCGTCGCCGCCCATTCTGGCTACAAACTCTCCCGGATTAAGAGCGCTCTCGATCGCGTTAGCGGTCTCCTTGATCGCTTCATCACCGGCATTGTGGCCGAAATTGTCGTTAATGAACTTCAGTTCATCCATATCGATAGACGCGACGGCACATGCTTTGATCATCTTGCCCTCGTCATTGAACAGCTCGGAGATGTGCTTCTCGAAGCCGCGTCTGTTAAGTGTACCCGTAAGAGGATCCTTGATATAAAGACTCATGACATCGGCGATACCGAAGAGCTTGCTGTAAAGCTCGAGCTTATTTATGTTCTGGCCGGCCTGCGAGAGAATATATTCGATCTTGAAGTTAATGAAGTTTGCCACATCAGTGTCAACAACAAAAAGCGCATAGCCGTATACTTCGTTCTTATAAGCCAGAGGCAGATAAATGCGTGTTCCGCGCTCGTCGTTTTCGAGCCCCTGAGGAAGAAGTATATCATTTGAGAACGTAACATCCTTGATGTGGTCTTCTCCCTGATCAGAATAGTAACCGACGAGCACTCTGTCGTTCTCTCTGTACTGAACCAGGTAAACCGATAGGATACTGTCTATGGTCCTGAACTGGTCAAGCGTGACCTGGATCGATGTCTCCTTCGTGAGGGCACCCTCGAAAAGAGCATTTATGACAACAAACTCTCTTCTGTCATCCATCGACACGGAAGATGCAACATTCTGAAGGCAGAGGGACTTATAGATATCTCTCTCGACTACCAGATCACCTGTGCTCTCGCGCAGAATAAGGTTACCGGGCACATAGATATTAAGATCCCGCTTCTTGCCGTTGGCAGCATCTTCAAGGACCTGCATTGCAATGTCAACGAAGGTCTCGTTGGAGATCTCGATCGTGGTCATTGAAGGGATATGGTCTCTGGCTTCGTAAGTATTGTCGACACCGCTGATCATGGTGTCACCGGGGATCTGGTAACCTCTCTGGATCAGTTCGTTACAAAGCGCGATCGCCTCGTAGTCATTCGAACAGATTATCGCTTCAGGAAGCGTGCCGTCAGGCTTAATGAAGCAGTCAGCCATCTCAGGACCCTGGGTGATCCAGTAATTGCCGTGGTATATCATGTCCTCACGGATCTCGTGGCCTGCTTCCTGCATGGCCTTCTCGAAGCCCTCGCGTCTCTCGTAGGAATCTTCAAGCTCATCCATTCCGGTTACAAAACCGATATCATCAGTCTTGCACTTTGAGATGACATGCTTTGCGACTTCATACATGAGCGCTCTGTTATCAGGGATGATGTTGTAGAAACCCGGAATGGCTGCTCTGATGCAAACCACCGGAGGAGCTTCCATATCATCTAAAAGATCTTCGACCAAGTCCTTGCCGAGATCTTCATGGATAAGCGTATCGTAGCAGAGGATGATGCCGTCATAGTCGTGGACGTTAGGGAGAGTCAGGATACTCTTTAATCCGTTGACGTGGAGAGGATTGCTCGTGGTAACCGAGCACATGCCGAACACATCGATCCTATGCCCCTTTTCCTGAGCATAGTAATCAAGGTGTCTTATGATGGACAGGGAAAAGTCCCTGTACATATCTCCGATAAACGCGCATATCTTCATGGGGATATTATACTCCCCTGAAACAGGAGTGCAAAAATATTTAAGAAATCTTCAGCTGAAATAATTACCTCATCGCGCCGCGCTCGGCCTTCTCTTTGTAGAGCGCTTCGTCAGCCTGGGCAAGTGCTACCTGGAATGTGTCGAGCTCACCATTGTAACAGGCGTAACCGATGCAGGCCGAGAGCTCATACTTCGCACCTGCTTCATCATTCATGCGGATCAGCGTGGACTTGATCCTGCTGCACAGTTCTTTGATAAGCTCCTCATTATCGGTCTTGGCGATGATGATGAATTCGTCTCCGCCGTACCTTGCGATGAATGTCTTATAGGTGTTGTCGGCACAGGATACCTTGAGAGCGTCTGCTGTTCTCTTAAGCGCATTGTCGCCTTCAACATGACCGTGCTGGTCATTGATCTGCTTAAACTTGTTGAGATCGATCATGAGCACGTAATGTGTCATCCTGTCGGTATTCTGCTTCATTGCTTCACTTGCGACAAATCTCTTAAGCTGCGTTCTGTTGTTAAGACGTGTCAGCTCATCGATCGATACCTGGTCATTCAGCGAGATGATATAGACATAGAGCATCATGATCGTACAGCCGAAGCAGAAGATCGGTGCTGCAAGCCACAGTGTCTGCCAGATACCGAACACCGTAAGTATCACCGGATAGATCGCGCACACCAGGTACTGGGTCCTGACAGCATAGTTCTCCTTTTTGAATGCTCTTATGGCAGATCTGACAGCGCTGATACAAATGTACAAAGCCGGCACCGTCAGGAAAAAGATGTAGTACAGAGGTGTTAACGCTTTGTCCTCGGTTATAATGCTTCCTGGAGCAATCAGTAACAGTGCCAGCATAACAACCGGATTTACCATCGCAGGGACCAGGACAAGCATGCGCTTTTTGTATGAAGTAATGTATTGCTCACCTTGCGAGAGCTCAACATATACGAACCACAATCCCGTAATGGCACAAAGCAGAAGTGCATTCGTGAAATTAGCTGCCGCTGCTGAAAATCTTGTATAAGGAATAATGTCCGCAAGAATAAGCACCCATGCTATGTCACTAATAAAATACAGCATGTGGCTAATAGTAATGTTGACGAATATCACCTGCTTAGTCTGTCTGCCGACAGATCCCATCTCTCTTATAAGCATCATTCCGAAAATGATGATGCAGACGATATTGGCCTCTACATAATAAAACGTATAGTCCAGTTGCATACCGGAATTATATCACGGATTTTTTATGTTTTGAAAACACTGAAAGGTGTTAATGTCTGTTATCTCTTTTTATTCTTGGATGCTGTAGCCTGATAGCTCACATCTATCAACTCGAAAACCTTCTCATCTGCGACCGTCCCATCCAGCAAAACGGTTATCCAGTGTCTCTTGTTCATGTGATATGAAGGCATTATTCCGTCTTCGTGGCACAGCATGTCATGAAGCATCGGATCGTTGATCTTCAGATTCATGCAGTCTACCGGTTCATCGCCCTCAAGACCAAGTCTGTCTCTTCTTACAAGCATTATGAGGGCAAACCATTTTCGATTATCTCTGTGCCTGAAGACACCGGAAACAAGATCTCCCTCCCATGGAAAATCCGGCTCAACTCCGTATTGGTTATTGATGTGATCTATTACTGTTTGGCGGTTCATAGGCTTTTACATCAGTCTCTTATAAACATCCAGCAAGCTTTCTATTGGTTCCATCTTCTCGTCGTCATCGTATCTTCCATATGTCTCACCTCCTTCAGCCTTAGAATAGAGGATCGCACATCAATATTTTAGCGAGCGGGAATTGAAGTTTCAACGAATAATTCAAGTTGTACTTGAGTTAATATCCGGACACTTTCTTAATGTATAATTCAATCAAATCACTTATCAGGAGGGCACATGAAGATCGTCGTCGCAATGGATTCATTCAAAGGCAGTCTCACTTCTTTGGAAGCGGGCAATGCCGTCCGCGAAGGCATCCTGGCATCCTGCCCTTCAGCTGAAGTTACAGTTATCCCTCTCGCTGACGGCGGTGAAGGAACTGTCGATGCGATAGCGCCATATATTCACGGCATCAAGAAAACCATAACCGTCACGGGACCTCTTGGCACACCTGTTGATGCGGATTATATTTTCGAGCCGGACAGCAAGACTGCGTACATCGAGATGGCAAAAGCATCCGGCCTGACACTCGTTAAAACGGAAGAACGCGACCCTTATCTTGCTACCACTTTCGGAACTGGTGAGCTCATAAAAGACGCAATCGGCAACGGCGCAGAAAAGCTTGTTATCTGCATAGGCGGGAGCGCCACAAATGACGGCGGCGCAGGAATGCTTCAGGCACTTGGAGCAAAGCTTACGGATAAAGACGGCAACGATATCCGTACAGGCTGTGCCGGACTTAAAGATCTGGCAGCGGCCGATCTCTCAGGCCTCACAGGAAAAGGTCTTGATATAACAATCGCAAGCGACGTTACTAATCCTCTCTGCGGACCTGACGGCGCGAGCCATGTTTACGGACCTCAGAAAGGTGCGGCTTATGAAGAAGCGGAAGAGATGGATGGCTGGTTAAAACATTTCGCTGAGATCTCAGGATTTGATCCATATGAGAAAGGAACCGGTGCTGCAGGCGGAATGAGCTTCGCTCTTAAGAATTTCCTTGGAGCAAATATCCGTTCCGGTGCTGACATCGTGACGGAGATCACGGGCGCGGAACCGCTTATCAAAGAGTGCGATATCGTCATCACCGGCGAAGGCAGAATGGACAGCCAGACAGTTAACGGCAAAGCACCTTTCAAGATACTTCAGCTTGGGCAAAAACACGGCAGGCGCGTGATCGGAATAACCGGTATCTTGGGTGGCGGTTACGAGGAATGTCTCGAAGCAGGATTTGAAAGGATCGTGCCTCTCATAACTCCCACAATGGATACTACAAAAGCCATCCAAAGCGTGATAGAAACGACCCGGACCCTGTTCGAGAATTATCTTACGGAGGTGCCCACATGAAGATACTCGTTATCAGCTCATCACTTAAGCAGGAACATATAGATAAGATAAGCAGGATCGCAGAAAGCCACGGTGCCGAAGTATGCTTCACGGAATCTGAAGACAAGCTTCCTACAGGCTTTGAAGAGCCTGACATCATATACGGATTCGGCATGAATATCGCTAAAACTAACAAGAACCTTAAGTGGCTCTGCGTGCCTTCGGCAGGTGTTGATTATCTGATGAAGCCGGATGTCTTTGCTAACGATAACTGCATACTCAGCAACTCTTCAGGCTCTTATGGTGTAACGATCGCAGAGCATATAATCACTGTCGCTCTCATGATGATGCGCCGTCTCACTTCTTACTACGGAGCAGCTCTTGAAGGCAGATGGGAGACTACGCATTGGTCGCAGAGCTCTCTCAAAGATTCGAGGATCACGTTGCTCGGCACTGGCGATATCGGCACGTCTTTTGCAAGAAGGGCGCGTGCCTTCGAGCCAGATAAAATCATCGGTGTAAGCAGATCCGGTATGAGTAATGATCCTTCCTACGATGCCATGTATAAGATAGATTCGCTCGATGATGTCCTTCCCGGGACTGACCTTCTTGTAATGAGTCTTCCTTCTACTCCGGAGACAAATGATATTCTTAACCGCGACCGCATTTTTGCGATGCCCGAAGGTTCTTATGTGGTCAATGTGGGCCGCGGAAATGCCATTGATGAAGACGCCTTATTTGATGCGCTTGAGTGCGGTCATCTGGCAGGTGCGGCGCTCGATGTCTTTAAGACTGAGCCGCTGCCTTCTGACAGCAGACTTTGGAAGACAAAGAACCTTCTCATCACGCCTCACATCGCAGGCAATCTTACGCTCGGTTACACGCTCGAAAAGAACGTCGACATGTTCACTGAAGACTTAAACAATTTCCTTGAAGGCCGCCCTCTGAAATATGAGGTCGACAGGAAGAAAGGATACTAAAACCAAAGGGGCCTTTTTCGTGTGTTTCGCGGCAGTGACGAAAAGTGACACGTATTGATGCTGAAACGTGTCACTTCCCGGCAATATCTGCGGAAGTGACGAAAACTGACACAAAACCCGGTGGAAACGTGTCATTCCCCGTCACTGTTCTTTCGCGCCCGCAACCAGACAAAAAAGAGGTTGCCTCAATTGAGACAACCCCTTCTTCACTTATGTAATTGTTCCTTATCTCCATCAGCCTTCGATGGCTATGGTATTGTTGCCGGGCAGCTCCTTTAATTCCTTCTTCGGGATAAAGAGCTTGAGGACGCCGTCTTCGTACTTGGCTTTGACATCTTCTGTCTTGACGCCCTCACCTACGTAGAAGCTCCTCTGCATTGAGCCAGCATATCTCTCCTGACGGATGATCTTGCCGTGCTTGTCTTTCTTTTCCTGATCGTGACCCTTTGAGGCACTGATGGTCATGTAACCGTCTTCGAGCTTAACGTTGATCTGGTCTTTCTTGAATCCCGGAAGATTCATCTCGAGCTCATAATCGGTATCTGTCTCGTTAACGTCGGTTGCCATCATGGAACGTGCGTGCTTACCGTAAAGGCGCTTATCGATGTTCGCAAGCTCGCGTGTCGGGAAACCCCATAAATCATCAAATAAATCTTCTCCAAATAATCCGGACATCAACATAATAATCATCTCCTTTGATCGTTGTTATCCGAGCATTAGAGCGGAGGTCTGATCTATTGATCTTCGTTCCTTTGTTCCACCTCCGATTATAGTCCGCGAATTAGCACTGTCAATGCGAGAGTGCTAATTCTTCTGAACAATTTTGCTGATTCTTTTTGTGCAGATTTTAACGCGCCGCTTTTTGGGAGCGGGACTATAATGATGGGGGATCGCAATCCTTTCCCGAAAAACTCGAAAATAACACCGTCCCGGGATCATTTCCGATACCCGGGACGGTTTATATACGATTATTTAATACGTAACAATGTTACCTTAGCTCTTATGCCTTGGAAATTCATGCGCCCATCATTGCGCAAGCTTCTTCGACTGTTGCAGCCTGGTCATTCTCGATCAATTCGATGATCTTTGTGATCTGGGGAATCGTGCGGTATTCCTTGGGAACGAGCTGTTCATACTTATACATCTCGTTGATGTCTTCCTGATACATATCGATCATCTTCTGGTTCTTAAGGCCTTCTCTGTACTTCTCAGTCTTCTGCATATTCATGTAGTCAGCGTTCTTATTGAAGTCGTCTCTCTTTCTTCTTGAGATCTTAAGACCGATGAGGATTACTCCGAGGCAAACGACCAAGCCTACGATGACACCGCCGAAGATCGTATCAGCCATCTCTTTTTGAGTTATAGCATACTGTGATGAAGACAAAGCATAGCTGCCTTTGGCATAAACTGAATTGACAGCGATAATGCAAGAGATAACAGTGATGAGGATATACGAACCTATGCCGCCAACCAGGAAGGGCCAGAAGAACTTCATCAATGACCTCTTCTTGTAGTCTGAAGACTCATACATCGGGAATTCGCTCTGAGGCCTGATGTACCTCTTAAGCTCCTCCGTCTCACCCATGAGCTCCTTGTATCTCTCGAGCTTAGAGATCAGAACGGTCTTCGGTGATTCAGACGTGTCGCTGAAGTCCCGGGGCTTCATTCCGCACTTGGGACAAGCCGATGCCAGAGGATTCATCAGTGCGCCGCAAAATCTGCAATATTCCATATGCAACCTCCTAAAAGATCTACCCTTATTTCTTTAGAAAAAACCTGCGCTTTTAGGCACAGGCTTCCTCAATCGATTAAATAATACAATAATAAATATTTCTTTACAACAATTATTCCCAGCAGACCTTGTTCCTGCCCGTTTCTTTCGCGGTGTAAAGCTTTTCATCTGCTGCGCTGATATTATCTTCGATCGTTTTCGCAGGATCGAAAAGGCTACAACCGAAGCTCATCGTACACCTTATCACGGTACCGTCAGCATCGATATCAGATTCCATGAGTTTAAGCCTCATAGCTTCAGCCTTCTTCACTGCGCCATCAAGATCCGTATCACGCATTACCATTACGAATTCCTCGCCGCCCCATCTGTAAAGGCTGTCGTTCTCGCCGCATGAGGATTCAAGAAGATTCGATGTAAATCTCAGTACATCATCGCCGGCATTATGTCCGTATGTATCGTTGACGTTCTTAAACTTATCGATGTCACTGATAAAGACAGACATGATCTTGCCGGAACCGGGAATAAGGTAGTCCTTATACTTGCCTCCGAAATCGTAATAGAAACCCATTCTGTTCTTAAGACCGGTGAGCTTATCGTGGTGAGAGTCTTCAAGGAATGTCTCAGACTCTAACGCGATGCCGCATATAAGCGCTGCGAGCGAGAGTTTCTTGACGTCAGATTCAGCGTCAAAACCCCTGTCGGCTTTCTTGTTGATGAGCTGCAAAGCACCGATAAAGTTGCCGTTGATATCAGCTACAGGAAGCACCATTACAGACTTGGTCTTATATCCTGTCTGGATATCGATCTCGTGGTTAAAATCAGGATCGTTATACGGATCGTTCGTGATGAGGGTTTTCTGTAATTTCAGTGCCTTTCCGACAAGACCGGACTTATCGGATATAACGAGCTTATCAACGTCCGTAGCAGACATTGTCCAGAGCTGCTTCTTCCTCTTATCCCACTTCCAGAAGCTTGCTCTGTCAGCGTCGACGATCGTTTTCGCGAGGTCGGTAAGATAAGAGAACAGGAGATTGTGATCATCACTGCCGTTCATGCACATATCTTTGTAAAGGCTGTCAGTGATCTCAAGTATCGTATTAAGGATCGTGGAATTATCGCCCAGGATGACCTCACTTACGAGAGGCGCAGGCTTAACATCAATATCACTCACCTTCTCCATGATCTTCTTCTCATCGTCCATGTGCATGAGGTAGACCTTAACGCCCTTTGCAATGTATTCTTCGAGCTTAGGGATAAGACTTTCATAGTAAAGATGCACATTGGAGCGGTGCGCTGAGATCTCGATATAAAGGTATGTGCCTTCAGCCAAGTATTTCTCGTAAGGCTTAACAATATTCGTATCACCTGTATAGACGACATTGTTGCCCTGGAGCTTCAGGTTGTAGCCGAAGCACTTGCCCTCAAGTTCAGGCGAATGCTTGGTGGGAATAGAGCAAATAAACCATGGCTTATTAAGCTCTTCGCAGGAGATAAGCTCATACCAGAAGTCATTGCAGCCCTCAAGCCTGGAGAGATAAAACTTGATATCCTTCCTAACTTCTTCACTGGGAGCGACGATGGTAACGGGAATATTCACGAGGAAATAAAGATAATCAACAAGGAGGCCGACGCCGCTTATGTGGTCGCCGTGAGTATGCGTTACAAGGATATAGATATGCTTATAGTTTGTGAGATCCCACTTCTTAAGAATATCGAAAGTATCCATAGGACAATCGACAAGAATAAGGTCGTTATTGTCCTCAAAGTAAGCACTGTTCTGCTGATCAGAGAACGCAGAGCCTCTGCCGAAGAAAGTCAGCATCTTTATTCCTCCTTCTCAGAACCTTGAGCAGGTCCGATAAGTCTCAATATCTCGAATCCGTCCGCCTTACCCTTGAGCTTGATGGGGTGATCCAAAGGTTCGAACTTCATTCTTCCCTCAAGCCTGTCAGCGCAGGAACGGCTGATATATACTGTGCCGCCGGGAGCATTGGCCTCAAGTCTTGCAGACGTGTTGACCGTATCACCGATGGCCGTGTAATCCATTCGCTTCTCAGAGCCCATGTTGCCTACGACCGCAGGACCGTAATTGATGCCGACGCCGACATTGAGCTCCTCACCGATCTCCTCTTTAAGCTCTGCTGAGATCTTTTTCGCGCCCTCAACAATACCGAGAGCAGTAACAGCGGCATGGTATACCGGATCGTCGTCATCAATGGGCGCGCCCCAGAAGGCCATCATGGCATCGCCGACGAACTTGTCGACAGTGCCCTTGGTGTCATCAACGCATGCGCTCGCCATCGTCAGATATCTGTTGAGGATCTTAACGACCACCTCAGGCGAGAGTCTTTCTGACATCGTCGTAAAGCCTCTGACATCAACGAAAAGCACCGCGATATCGACAGTCTTGCCGCCGAGCTTCAACGCGTCCGTACCTTCCTTCAGGATCTCGCCTACGATATTAGGAGCAACGTATCTCTCGAAAGTCTTGGTAACGCTCTGCTTCGCGATAGCGGCGCGGATATAATTGGACGCGACGCTTACCACGAACAGTACGAAAAGTCCCAACGGGATCCACAACACGTGCGTTATGTAACCCATTGAGTAGAGCATCATTGAGCATCCGATCGCTGCGGCCTCACAGATTATCAGTGCGGGCACAGCGAAAAGAAGTCTTCTGTTATTGCAGAAAAGGAAGAAGGCAAAACATACGAGGAACAATACGCAAAGCTGGATAAAACCAGGCGCTTCCACCTTGTAGTTGCCTGCCAGAAGACACTGGATAACGTTGGCCTGATACTCGACGCCATACATCATCTCGCCTCTCTCGATCGGTGTGAAATAAGCATCCTGAAGTCCGGGTGCATATGGTCCGATAAGAACGATCTTACCAGCGTAATAAGATGAAGGGACTTCACCGTTGATCAGTTTGCTTATGGAGATGCCGTCATAATAATCCGAAGGACCGCCTGTATAAGAGACAAAGAAACGGCCTCTGCTGTCAACAGGAGGATTCTCTATGGTCATGCCCTTAGTTTTAGCGTAGGCAGAAGCAGTCTCATAAGCCATTGAATAAACGCGTCTTCCGCCATCGCCTTCAGGCTCGATATACCAGACCGCGTGGCGCATAACTCCATCGGAGTCATACATCGCATTAATGTGGCCTTCAACAGCTGCATTCTTGAGTTCATCATAGGGTTCTTCATAACTTAAGATAGCGTAATCGTTAACTACAACTGTCGTTCCGAACGTTCTCTGCGTGCCGAAATGTGCCTCTGAAGCAGTAACGACAGTGCCGAGATTTGCAGCAGATCCGGCAAGCGCCGCATCTGCTTCTTCACTGGTATGACCCGCATAAAGCGTGTCTATCGCAACAACTGCAGGAAGATTATCAGGATCAGAAGCGAGCGCATCAAGAGCTGCAGCCATGACCGATCTGTCCCATGTGTTATAAGGACCAAGTGCCTGGAAATCGCTCTCATCAATACCAATGACTACGATATCACCGGGCACAGCCTCACGCCGCTGAAAAAGCTCGTCACTAACCCACAATTCAGCGCGGCTGAACACACCAGAACCGCACAATACAGTTATGATCAGTGCTCCTATAAGCGAAGCCGCAAGTACCTTGGTATTGCTTTTCTTCATATATCAATCAACCTTGACTGCCTAAGGGTTCTTCAGTCTGTAACTCAGTAAAAACTTCGTAGTAAAGATCATCTCCTGCATAGAAAGACTGATACAAACCGCCGTCGTTAGATTCTTCATATCTGAGGCTGACCCATTTATTATCTACCCAGCCAAGATAACCTCCATTACGGTTTACAACTATGTAAACGGTTCCGAAATCAGGATCCTCAACACCCCAGAATACCGAAGCACAGTTATCCGGAACTGTCGGTGTGGCCGATCCGGTAGGCTCAGTTGTCGTCGGCTCAGCTATTGGATCATTTGTCGGCGTTGTTGAGACAGTATCAGTCGGCGTTGTTGATACAGTATTAGTCGGCGATGACGATGCATCAGGTGTAGGTGTAGTTGTAAGAGTATCAGTCGGCTTAGAAGTTGCCGTAGGCTTAGACGTTGCCGTAGGCTTAGACGTTGCCGTTGGCTTCGGCGTAGTTGTAAGCGTCGGCGTTGTTGTCAACGGCGGAGTTATTGTAGGCGTAGCCGTCGCTGTAGCAGTCGGTGTGGTGCCGTTTCCATCATCTTCAGGCGCGGCAGACGGTGTAGGCGTAGTAGTCACTGAAGGCGAAGGCTCATCATCATCATTACCGTTGTTTGAATCTGCCGGGGCACCGTTTGCGCGATCTTCCAGATCATCTTGAGTTATTCCGGATCCCAGAATAACGTCATTGAGAGTCTTGGGACTCTGTAAAATGGCTTTTGCTACAAACACAGGTAAATCTTTTGCACCAAAACGGCTTACTACAACTTCGTTTTTTATTTCCCCGTTAACCGTTTTCGCCACGATCAAAACCTGTTGACCGGCAGTTAATGAAACTTCTTTATCATTTGACGTTAGAGGATCCGTAACTCTGACTGTGATATGTCCGGACGTAAGCTGAACCAGTGTGCTTTTCATCTTTTCATTTGCCAAAATATAACACGATGTTCCTCTTATACCGACAGTCATGTTGGAAGTCGTAATATCAAAAATCTCATCGTCCTTAAGTTTTTCGGTAACTTCTAAAAACATACCGCCCTCAGTCAGATTAAGCTGAAGCTGCTTGGCACTCTTAGTAAACTCGACTCTGCTGTTCGGTTCCAGAGTAACGATTTTGGTCTCATCAAGTCCTACAGACGCCAGTCCGTCATAACCGGTGCTGAGAGCATCGCCCGATTGGAACCTGATGTTCTTCATAACAGGCTTGATCTCACCTGCGGAATTCTCGATATTGACCATTCCTTCAACCCGGAGAAGTCTCATAGTCGTAGCCGTATACTTGTTCCCGGAAAGAGCAATAACTGCCACAATGCCAGCTACTGCAACGAGCGCTGCAGCAGCAATAAATATCTTGGTTTTCTTGGATAAACTATTAATTTTATCGATCAGGCTCATAAGCAATGCCTCCCCCGCTAAAGGTCAATTGATCATTTAATAATTATATCATAGAAAGAAGTGGCTATCTTTTAATGCTTCACTAAGGTTTTATACAAAATAACCGCCCGCTGTACTGTTTACAGGAACGGTTATTTACCGGGAACGCAACAGATCTATTTTTTCCGTTTACTCCACATTCCGACAATGATTCAGACTAACATATCCATCCGGCACTTGAGGTGCAGGCATCAGCGGCTATGTAGTATTGTCAATGAAGTCTGAATCAAATATGATCATTCCTCCGGTTTTGTAAAAATAATAAGTGTCATTTGTTCCCTTAAAATTATAGTTATAGTAATTACCGTCTCCGTTTGTATAAGTAACATTGTAATCAAGATCGACCCAGCCGTCTCCGTCTACATAGCCTCTGTAAACTTTATCATTGCCGTCGCCCTTAGTCTCTATATAGACTGTTCGGGTAACACCGGAAATATTATCGGTAAATTTTTCATCCCATATCAACTTGTCGTATCCGGCCTCAGGTGTAATCTCAGGCTTGGAACCGGGCGTAGAAATACTTACGGAGTACTTAAAATAGACTTTTGTGGAACCGGCTAAGGTAAAAGTAATTGTTCCGTTATTCTCGGTGCGCTTTAGATCAAACCAATTCTCACGATAGTAACCTTGATATGAAGATCCGGATTGAGTTATGTAAACCGTATAACCATTATAAGTTTTGCCCCAGGCTCCTGGTACTTTTACATCTTCACTATACGAATCAGGATCTATTGAAACCGCCGCGATTCCCGATCCGAATACCATAGCGTCTGAATAATAAACAAAGTTGAAGACTTCTAACGTAAAAGTATTGTTTGAATCAGGACCTCTAAGATCGTACCAGTCGCCATCGTCGTAACCTCTGTATTGAGGAATACCTTTTCCATAGTCCTCAGCTGCACCGGCATTATCAAGCTGACAAATGTATACCGTTGAACTTCTATAAGTAACACCCCATAAAGATGACTTTATATATCCGGACGGTACACTCGGGCCATCATCCGGAGGTAACGATGTAACAGTAGGAGTATCCGAAGTAGTTGGAGTATCCGTCTCAGCCTCTGTCGGTGTAGCAGAAGCAGTAGCTGTAGGTGTTTCTGATGTTCCCGCTGTCGGTTTGACAGTAGGTGTCGCTGTGACAGGCGGCGTTGTCGTCGGTGTGGCTGTTAGAGTGGGGGTAACTGACGGAGTAGTTGTAGGCGTAGGATCCTCCGACTCGCCTGAAGACTCTTCTGTCTCCTCAGTCTCTTCCGTTTCTTCGCTCTCGATTACGGCAATAGCCTCTTCCAGCACTTCTAACAGTTTTTCTTTGTCCCAACCGGTGTACTCGCAAACTCTGTCTAAGAGTTCGTCATTCTCTGCGAGCCTTTGAAGCGCGAACTCCGGAAGTTCTTCTTCCGATACGTCATTAAGCTCAAATTCAACTGTATCTTTTGTTCTGTCTGAATACAGATAAACCTTGATCTGCTTTCCGCCTTCTACTCTTGCGGTCTTTGTCTCACCTGTTTCAGGGTTGGTCGCAGAAACTTCCACTACGCCGTCAGTAACAACAAGGGATTCTCTTTTGTCAGATTCATCGTAGTAAACATAGCCTGAAGTACCTCTGATACCAACGGTCATGTTTGAGGTGTGGATCTCGTAGAGCTCGTCATCTTTAAGATGCTCTGTTACTTCAAAGAACAGCGCACCCTTTGTAAGCTTTAACTCAAGCTTCTTATTCTGCTTTTGGAATTCAACCCGGCTGTCAGACTGGAGGGTGACGATCTTAGTATCGTCGAGACCGACTGATGCAAGTCCGTCATCACCTGTACTAAGGGCATCTCCGGACTGGAATCTGATCTTATCAAGAGCGGGCTTTGTTCCGCCCTTTGAATCTTCGATGTTGACCGTTCCCTCAACACGGAGGAGTCTCATGGTCGTAGCAGTATAGCCATTGTTGGAAAAAAGGATAACGGCCACGATGATGCCGACGATCATGACCGCGCCGATGCCTGCGAAAGCTATCTTTTTAGCTTTTGGTAAACTCTTAATCTTATCGATCACTGACATAAGATCATCCCTCCCAAGTGCTCTTTGTGTCGTCCTCATCTTCTGCGATTGTAGCATACAGTTTCAGAGCAATTTGCTCAAAAACTGCTGTCTGTTTTTAGTCGTCTTCTACGTCTTGCTTTCGTTAACAGCTTTCCTTGTCCCACCCTGTATGCTCGCAGACTTTGTCTAGGAGTTCTTAATTCTCTGCGGGCATACGGAGTGGTAAGTCAGGGAGGTATGTCTCGGACACAGCATTGAGTTCAAATTCAAGGCCGTGGCTGTATAGCAGCTGCCAGGACCAGCGAAAATAGAACCCGTCGGAACGCCTGCAGGCATGACCGCCGGCGTTATGGAAACCGGCGGAATAAAAGTCGGTGCAGAGGGGCCGGCAAGCGTTCCGTAGACGGGTTCAGGTGTAAGTGTGCGCTCCTCAGAGGGAGCGGCCCAAGGAGTTACTGAGTCCCCTTTTTTAACAATATTGAGAATGCCACTTTTAGTGTTCAGCAGTTCTTCCTTATCCCAACAGGTAAATCCGCATACTCTGTCGGGAAGAGCTTCGCCCTCAGCGAGCCTCTGAAGAGGGAATTTGGGGAGGCCGTCTTCAGAGACCACGCTAAGCTCGAATGCGACAGTATCTTCCTTCCTGCCGGAATAGAGGTAAACTTTTATCTGCTTTCCACCTTTCACTTGGGCGGTTTTTGTCTGAATTGTCTTGGGGTTTGTTGCTGATATTTCGACGCGGATCAGTCTCATCGTCGCAGCTTTATAACCACTACGGCTCAATACAAAACCTGCCGCGGCAAAAGCAATAACAGCTACTGCGGCAACGGCCATAATTATCTTAGTTTTCTCGGGAATAATCTTGAAAACGTTAATCAAAGCCATAGGATATAACCCTTCTGGTTTGTGCTTTGACAAACCTGATAAGTATATCACAATTTCAGAAAATGCAATAGGTTTTGCGAAATTTTTTGAAAAATTTTTTCTTGGGCCAAATCGCAGCGCTTTCAGGTCAGAACCAGTATAGGACGACAAAGATACGCAAAGGGTTCTCTTAATTCAAAAATGTTTTGAACGCATATAAAAACGGCACCGCCTTATTTGTGGCGATGCCGTTCAAACACTTCAATTGGTAATCTGATCACTTATCGCGCAGCTGGCATTTTTGCTCTTCTTTCGCAGCAATATCCCTGATACTCTTGCAGCGCGGACCTTCCCAGATCTTCTTCCATTTATCGGTGAGGATATTACCGAGGGGCTCGTCTGAGAGCCAGCTCTGGCACGGTACTACATTGCCGGACGGAGTGATCGCCATGTTGCTCAGGCACGCGCCGCACGAAGGCACATCAAGCCCCATCTCAGTGAGCTTTTCCTGACTGATCAGACCGGGCGACGTGAAGCTTATCTCCATGTCGTGCGAATATGCATACTCGACGGCTTCCCGCAGAGATTCATAAAGCTCTTCGCCTTCGATCCTAAGCTCTTCTGACTCTTCGCCTTTCGCGTTGCCTGTAAGGATCAGACCTGAACATGTCACATATATGATGCCCAGATCGTGCAGAAATTCCAATGTCTTCTTGTAATCTTTATTGAGTCTGCAGATAGGCGTGTTTATGCTCATGTTGATGCCTGCGGCGATTGCGTTCTTGATACCGGCAAGCGTCTTCTGATAGTTGGGCGCACCTACGAGCCTGTTGTGGATCTCCTCATCGCAGGAATAGAAAGTGACCTGCAGATTATCGAGCTCGGCTTCGCGGAGGCGGCGGCAGTAATCTTCCGTAAGTCTTACACCGTTAGTGTTAAGGCGCGTGATAAACCAGCGGCCTTCCTTGATGAGCTCGGGGATATCTTCGCGGATGGTGGGTTCGCCGCCAGTGAAGGTGATCTGAGAGACCTTCTCCTTGCGCAGGATCCCGATTATCTTCTTCCATTCATCGGTCGTAAGCTCTTTCTCTTCGGCGCACTTTTGGTCGGCAGCGTAACAGTGGACGCACTTTTGATTGCAGTTCCAACGGCCGTCCTTGGACATTGATGAGACGAGAAGATCCATCCTGTGAGGCGCGCTCATGAAGCGGGCGTATTCGCCGATCGTCATGCCGGGATAGTCAGTCTCTACAGCTTCGCCTTTCGCGATTGCTTCGAAAAGATCGATGTAATAGTTGAGGTCATCTTTGAGCACCTGATCTTTTACTAACGGGAACACTTTCTTAACTCCGTGGAAAGTCTTCCGGATGATCTTTTCCAAGTCCTCATCGGTCATGGCGCCTTCGCCGAATTCGTTTACGTGCTTGACGTATTCGGTCAGAAGGATCGCGCCGGATTCGTTGATCGGCAGGATCTCATGGCCGTTGATGATGACAATGGTCTTTGCTAACTTGAAGGGCGTGAACTTGGGTGGGATCATGTGCATCCTGATGACGCCCGGACCATCGGGATTCCAGGTCGTATGGATCACCTGTTTCCAGTTGGCTAATTCATACAGCTTTTGTTTAAACATCTTCGGCACCGTCCTTCAGGATCTTTCTGATCCTCATGGTAGAGACCTTTGTCCCGTAGAAATCCTTTTTCGTGCAGCCCGCACGGCCGCCGCCGGCACAGGCACACGCACAGGCGCAAGCACAGGCACAGCCTCCGCCGTGACCGCCGTAATGGCCGTGATATCCGCCGGTATGTCCTCTATATTTGTCAGAAACACGGGTAAGAACAAAAAGAACAACTGCCACCAATATTATAGGTCCGGCAGCTTCAGTAAAAGCTCCCAGCTCGGTCCAAAAATGAGATACATCCTTATATTGAAAACTGTAAGACCCGGGCCTGTACCCGATCACTATGTTGGCTCTTTCGCCGGCTTTCAAAGATCCGGTACAAACCAGATACTGGCCCTCAACGCGAGCGTTGTTGGTGTACTTGACGACATTAGCGACGTTCCACTTGATCTCATATTTCTCGACCGGAATCTCATCAAACCACCCCGGAGTATAGTCATAGACATAAAGGCCCGACCATACGCCACCGTTGCCGTAGAGGTCCGGCGTCTCAAAAAGATTCTCCTGAACAAAAGAGAAACTGAAGTGAATGACATCACCCGCATGGTATGTCTTACGGAACTTGACCTTTGCATAGCTGCCGTAGTCACTCATATATTTAACTGACTTGATATTATCCGTCAGCGCTTTGAACTTATGCGCATTAGAATTAGGAATACCTATCTTGACCCATTTGAATGGCTCGTCAACAACATCAATAACAACTTCCCAATCAAATGTATAAATGAACTCGACAGCACCGTTATCAAGCAAATTAGCTTCGATGCCGTAGTAGTGGATCTTATCGTAATAGACCTGCAAAGCTTCCGTCTTGCGGGGCAGCATAAGTAAAACTGAAGCTGCCACGAGAAGTGCAGCCAGTGCAGCCATTATCTTTGTACATACCCTTGTCATTTCTTATTCCTTTCGAGCCTGGCTTTAGGCCAAACCATTAATTGCTAACATATGCCGAGTGCGAACCGGCATATTCAAATTCATCGGGCCTGCCGAACGAGAAAACAAACTTATACGGCTGATCGTCTTCCTTGTACTCTTCGTCAACTGTATAGAACAGTATCAGCTCCGTGCCCGGCTTCAGCGTATCATCTTTAGTAAGGCCGCGGACGAAAGTATCGTCAGAGAAATAGAGCTCAATGACGTCTGAATCTGCAGGAGTGTGCGTATACTTAATAGTCGTCGTCTCGATATACCATTTCCCGCCTTTCAACTGATCGGCGTAAGCCTCTTCGATCATTTCATCGGTAAGCTGCCTGATAGTAGTCTCAGCCACTGTCTCTTCACCGTTAACCAGGTCTACCGGAGTGTTCCACCGGGTCTCGACTGTCATGGTCTTAGCTGAGCCGCTAAAGACGTAGACCGCCAGGAATACTGCGACACCTAAGCTTATAATGCCCATGATGATCATGAAGCCGATGCCGCCCTTATGTGTCGTTGCAGGAGACATGATGTTCTCCGGATGCTTGGGGTCTACGCTGATGTTCATGTTCTGCCCCAGGGCAACATCCGAATCCTTCTTGACTATAAAGTCATCGTAGACAGCTTCATATTGTACTCCGCCGTAAGAATACTTAAACAACGGAGATGTGTGGATAAACGTAAATCTGCTTCCATGGTCTCCGGAATCGTGGCTGACATAGCGGACATAACCCGCGCATGTAGCATTGACTTCTTCGGTGTACACGATCTTGCCTGACAAAGCCTTCATGACCGTTAATACCAGAAGCGCCAATCCGGTTATTCCGAAAACAACAACGCCCAGCAGAAGGAAAAACTCTCCTCCCTCCATCTTCGTTCTGAACAGCATCAATAGAATTATCAGCACGGAAGCAAAAGTAATGCAAAATCCCAGGACTCTGTTAAAGATCGCTTTGCTGGTCGACTCGACGATCTCGCCTTTGCCGGAGACCATTACCGATATGCCGGCAAGCAGGAAAATAGCACACATAGCATATCCGAAAATCAGGATCTGCTTGAACAACAGCGCCAATACGAGCCCTGCGAATAATACTGCAGCGCAGATTCCGCCGATCAGCTGCTTTTTTCTTTTGCGTTCTCTGTCTTCTTCGGAAGTGTAGGTCTCCTTGACGCCGTAGAATTTCTCGTTGATGTCGCGGAAATCGGCCCTCAGCATCGACCTGGCAAGTTCATCATACTCCTCGACCATGCCATAATAATCATCGTTACTGAGGTACTGGTCCTCATTAAATTTCCATTGTGGATTATCCTTGTTGTAAAACATATTCTATCCCTTCCTTAATTCCAAGGAAAATTATAGCATAAATTGGCAAGAATCGTTGATTTTCTGGTCTCCGGGCAAACGAAAACACCTCCTGCATCCGGAAATGCAGAAGGTGCTTGATCTCGGATTAACTTAAGTAAAGTATCAGCTTGTGAACTTGCCCGCGATGTGGCCGAAAGCGATTATATTGCCTTCATTACCGTCGGCATCGGTATCAAGATTCGTGATAGCTGTCTCGAATTTGGGATTCGTAGCGTTAAATGCGCATTTGACCTTCTCGACCGGCGCACGCAGAGCTACGACATAGATCTCATAAACATGCGTATCTCCGCTCGGCGGATAAGGTCCGATGTAATCGGAAGAAGGAGCCCATCCTCCGGGAAGTTCTGTTTCCGTTACATTATCAGATATCCAATGCACCCAGGATTTTACAGATGTGTCGACCATGATAATGACATAAGATGAAGCGCCTTCGACCGGAGCCCATGAAAGCTGCGGAGATACGTTCTCACCTTTATTTGTATTTGATATGACATCTGCCCAGACACCGCCCTGGAGGTCTTCTGAAGTGAGCTCGAAAGTCGCATGGCCTGAAAGGTAATCTGTCAAAGGCTCAGTGACAGCTTCAGCCGAAGATCCTGCAGCCTCTTCCTCAGTAGCATTTTCTGATGTTGCAGAAGGCTGTGCTGTAACTGCCTCCGTCTCTTTCTCAGCTGAAGAACAGCCTGAAGCGCTAAGGAGCATTGCAACGCCAAGCAATAAAGCTGTGATTCTTGTCTTTTTCATCTTGAGTATCTCCTTTTATATCCTTACGGGTATTATACCAATAGTTAATTCGCGCCAATTAGAATTATTTACATATTGATTAGCAATATCTGCACACAATCCTGCCTTTCTGCATTTTCGAAATGATTGATAAAATAGTAGACATAAAATCGTTTTACGGAGAGCGAAAATGGCTGCTTTCAGATATAGAACAACTTCTTTGATTCTCTCAGCTGCTCTGGCAGCGTCTCTATGCGCGTGCAGTTCGGGCGGTGCCGAGAGCATCAGCACAAACCCGCATGCCTCAGAAACGCCTGCTACGGAACCGCCTGCCACATCAACTGAAACCACCACTGAGACGACCTCAGTTGATTTCATAACAGAACCGAGCACTACAACCAGCCTTGCCGATACTGACTTTGTACGCATCGTTGAAGGCGTCGATCCCCAGATGATGAATGCTGATTACTGGATTAGCGAAGAAGATAACGAGATATTGATGAATGCAGACCAGATCGCGGCATTCAATTACGCAAACCGCGTCCACCAGAAGACAGGTGACGGCGTGCAGATGCCTTATTTCGATGAGTTTGAAGATACTCTTGACGGAGATATCCTCAGAGCTTTCCTGAACGAGAATGCGGGCATGGCTCCCGATGACCCGTCAGAATACTATCTCAACGGCAGCAAGACCACTAAGGATTACTGGGATAAACTGATCGAGCTCTCAAACATCGACGGCGTCGGGGATAAAGTAGAAGTAAGATTCGGCTATTCCGTAAAGCGAATGACATTAAGGCTTTTCCCTACCGAAGACCGCGTTATCAAGGATAACTCTAACCTTCTGTTCGACTATATGCTCTATGCCGAGTGCATGCCTTATATGCCTTTGATCGTGCTCCACGAGAGCCTTGACGGCGAATATCTTTACGTATCTTTTGACAGCTACGCAGCATGGGTCAGAAAGGACGCTGTCGCTCTTTGCAAAGACCGCGAAGAATGGACAGCCAGACAAAACCCTGCTAATTGGCTGACTGTCACCGCCAGGGAGATCAGGCTCGGCGACGATCCTTATGCAGAATCTTTAAGAGATCTTGTGCTCCCCATGGGTACGAGAATGGAATTGATTCCCGTATCCGAAGCGCCTTCTGTCATCAACAAGCGCGCGACTTACGGCGATTACATTGTCAAAGTCCCCACCAGAGGCTCTGACGGCTACATCAAGGACGAATATACTTTGATCCCGATATCAGATAACGTCACGATCGGCTACCTGCCGCTTACGCCCGCAAACATAGTAAGACAGGCATTTAAGCTCTTAGGCGACAGATACGGCTGGGGCGGCGACCTAAGGGCCAATGACTGCACGGGCATCACCAGAGAGATCTACCGCTGCTTTGGAGTACTCCTCCCGCGCGTCGGCCAGTCTGATTCGAAGGGAATTTACAAGGTCGATATGAGCGATATGTCAAAAGATGAGAAGCTTGCCGTGATCAAGGATCTCGCACCCGGAAGCCTGATATCATTCCCCGGCCACATGACGATCTATCTCGGTACAGTCGACGGAATTCCTTACGTTATCAGCGCCACCGGCACATATGTCGCGCCCGCTCCGGGATCGACTGATGCCATTCATCCTTACACGGTAATCGTCAGCAGCCTTTACGTCAGGACCACGAGCCTTAAAACGTGGCTCGATGTATCTAAGACGGCGCTGACACTAAAGCCTGAGGAATAAAGCTGCTCAGTCCTTTTTCTCGTCTGTCCACCAGTCTGATTCTTCGCGTTTTATCTCAGTCTTTTTGAGCAGAGTATAGTTCTCTGTCTCATACTCGCACATGAAGTACTTGTACTGCCTGATATCGTAATCGTAGAGCTGGACAGGGACATAAAGGATCTTGCCGTCTTCAGAAAAAGTGCAGTAAACGTCGCCGGTATAGGTGCCGCGCGGGACCAGCACTTTCTTAATAACTTCAAACGTCTTGAGCGAGATAACATGGAAATGCTTGCCGTTCTCGAGCACAACAAGCTCTGATTCATCGGGTTTTACGTCCCCTGAGTTCAGGTGATGGAATCCCATGATCGGAGTCAGGCGCTTCTTGGTATTCTTATCCAAAAATATGACTCTTCCGGTCTTTATGCCTATGACATAGTTCTTTGTAACAATGTTACAAAAGGCTTCTCCGTCAGGATCTATCACTCTTTTCCAGTTGCCTTTGGGCAGTTCATGCTCTTTGAGCGCCCACGGAGCCTCGGCAGCTTTCTTCTGGATCGCATATAATCCCAATAACAGATCTTCACCGCTGAACTTATCCATATTTCTGTCCTTTCAGCATTCGGTTTGACGGTACAAAAATCAGCGCACGCCTGACTTGATCCTGCTGACGTCCATTACGCCTTTGCGTTCAGGATCGGGAAGAGCCTTGACCTTGCGCATAGTCTTAAAGATCACGATGCCGTCACCCGGATTAACACTCTCAAAAACTTCCCTGCTGACCGGATAGCTCATCAGGGTCTGATCAGTATCCGGCAGATAGATATCGAACACATACTGATAAGTCGCGTTCTTGTTATCCTTAACTTCCTGTATCCTCTCAGAAGCCAGAACAATGCCCTTTCTTATGCCCTTGAAAGGACCGATAACATCGTAGATAAAGTAGGCCAGGGCAAGCAAAGCCGCACCTATCAGCGTGAGCGTAAGGATATCGAAGAAGAGATTAGGAAGCCTGATAAACAGCGATCTTACAAAGAACCAGAGCAGAGGGATAAATCCTACCGTGAACAATATCAGCGTCCCGAGATTGTTCTTTATGTGCTGGCCATGAATGATCTTGACCAGTGCCTTATCTTTCTCTTCGATCTTATCGAAAACGATATCCGAATGAGGAATATTCTTTTTTACATAATCCGAATAATGATCGTTCATTTTCCCTTACCTTATTAATCCCCAAAATATTAACAATACTTGCTGTAATGAGCAATGTCGTTGTTCAGAAGCTCTATTGCCACAGCCTTTTCTTCGTCAGTAAGGTCTTCACCGCTGATCTCTTTTACAAACTCACCATACAAAGCTTCTGCGCCTTTGTCATCGCCCGCCTTCTTGACTGCTACCAGCTTAAAGAAAACTATGCTTCTTCTGGCCCTTAAATAGTGACGCATGCTGATATAATCCTTTTTGGCCGCGAAAGCTTTAACTATACCCTCGCACCAGTCACAGATCTCAAGCGCCTCGTCCTTATCCTTACACCACCATCCGTAGTTTTGGGCAAAAGTATTAAGCATGCTGCTAACGAGATCAAACAGAATGACAGAGTTTTCCTTGATGTCACCTTTCATCTTCTCAAAGCCGCTCTCAAAGAACGTGAGCTCCATGCTGAGCTTTTCCTTTATGCGGTTAGAAGAGATGCTCGGCAGCACGTTGATGTGCTCTCTTGCATTATCGAAATCTTTGTCATGAATATATATCCATGCGACAGCAAAATGTGTCTTCTCGATAAGGCTCTTGTCATTACAGTGGCTGATGAGATATGCGCCCTTGCGGATCGCGTCCTGGTAAAGCTTCTTGATTAGGTCCATCTCATCAGGGAAACAATTCTCGAGCACAGGATCAGCATACATGCTCAGATCCGCAGTCTCCTGTGCAAAGTCCTTGATCAGCTCGAAACATCCCGGATTAAGTGATGTCTCCGTTGACAGATATTCACTGACGCGAAGAGCCCTCCGTTCTCTGCTGTCACCGCTGCTTTTCATAGCCGCAACAGTCTCTTTGACTCTGGCGATCAGCTCTTCCTGCTCAGACAGTGAATCATATCCCAAGAGCGCGTCCGTGCTGACGCCTAAAGCCTGCGCGAGCGGGATAAGCATAGACACGTCAGGAAGTCCGTTCTCGGATTCCCACTTGCTCACCGCCTGCGGAGTGACGTTAAGAAGATCTGCGAGTTCTTCCTGTGTCAGGCCTTTATTCTTGCGGTAGATCTTAATATTCTTTCCAAGCGTTGTGCCCATATCACTACGCCCCCTTTGCAATCTGAATTTAGCCAAATGATATCTTTACTCGTTCGCCAATACAAACAACTGACCGTTGAGAAGAACTCAACCGAGCTTAAGCATCTGCTTTACCAGTTCTCCAAACGCTTCAGGAGTCTCATACTGGGGAGTGTGGCCTCCGCCTTCGATTACCGCGAAGGCCGTGCGCGGAGCTGTGATATCTTCGCTGAAAGTCCTGGTAAGACTCGTGTTGCATACATAATCCATGCTGCCCGAAATAAAATACATCGGGACATCATATTCGAGATCGTAGTCATAGACGTCATACTCGTATGTAGTATCCATCAGGCTGTTTTCGAGCTTCTCATAAAGCTCGAGGTCCGCCTGCTTCATGACCCACCTGACATCATCTGTGCCGGCATAAGGACAGAAAACAGCAAGCAACGCAGTGTTGACTTTATTCTTAGCCGGATGATAACCCGAAGTAGCATTGCGGAGCGCGAGATACTCTTTCAGCGAATCGCCTTCACGGTATGTCTTGTACACTTCTTCAAGGTCCGAAGTATCTTCGCCATTCGCCTTTGCTGCTGCCAGAGCATCCTCATAAGCCAGTTCATCAGATCTTCTGCAGCTTACGAACTGGCCGATGCCGATATATGCTTCTACCCTCTCACTGTGCTCCTGTACATATCTCGTACCGACGATCGTGCCGTACGAATGGCACATCAGCGTGACCTTGTCAGTGTTAAATCTTTTGCAAAGATAATCCACCATCTCATCCGTATCGCTGAGGGCAGTCTCGAAGTTAACAGTAAGATTATCAGGATCTTTACCGGCATTATGAAAATACGTCCTGCCGCAGCCTCGCTGGTCCCAGCAGACGATAGTGTAATCGTCGATAAGAGGATCAGTAAAAAACGGCATAATTGCTGAGTCCGGGCCTGCAGGTCCGCCGTGCAGATAAAGGATAACAGGGTTATTTTTATCTTTTCCCATAATGTGGATATACTGCTCCTGACCTCCGATCTCAACATAGGACATCTCATCAATACCATTAGGCGTGTTGACGCTGAACTTAAACCAGTTGATGTTCCTGCCTGCGATCGCGACTACAGTAATAAGGAGCAAGAAAACAACCGGGATAAGCAAAAGCACTCTGATGACTTTTATGGCCTTCTTAGTCTTCTTTTTACCGACTGCTTCTTTTCTGTGATTGAGATGAATACCTATGTGCCCGATCGAAAGGAACAAGCTGCTTACGATGAGGAATATGTTGGTGCCGTAGATACCCAGACAGAAGAAAGCGATGCATGGCAGTGAAGCGCCTGCTACAGGGAAACCCGCATAGCTTGAATACATGTCTGCCATGGTCTTTTCGCTTCTGAAATATCTGATCCAGTACAGTTCATAGAGGACCATGAAAAAGAACGCGGCGCAAAGCCACAGCGACCAGATGGTAAACCTTCTTAGATTGTAATCGCTGAAGATAAGAGCAGCCGTAAGCGTCGTGGCCTCGCCGATCCTCTCGATCATGAGAAGCACTTTATTCTCGTTGCCTACATACTTGTCGTAATCCCCGGGCTTGTGCTTCGTCCAGATAATATTCGGCACAAAGAGCATTATGAAGAACAACAGTCCCACATAAGAAAAACCAAAATGAATCATCCCAAATCTCTTCCTTATTCTGTTTTTACTTCATTACTAAGTTTGCTACGCGAGCAAAATATTTTATCTACACCTGCAGATATCGCAGTCTTCGTAAACTCTGCAATATCAACGTCGCCTTCTTCTGTAAGCACTTTATCACCGGTCTCATTAAGGTGCGTGACAAACAGCGATGTCTTTGCTTCAGGACAATTATCACGCCTGTCTTTGACTGCCCTTTCTATCAGCGATGAGGCAGAATCAAATCTTCCGAATCTCAACTTGTCCTGCCATGGATTCGGGATATTTGTCGCATCCTCAAAGCACAGATCCGGATCCTCATTAAAAGGTCCCGCGCCGTGACGCGTCAGGTATGTGCGCGTCACATAGACAGCCTCGTCGAGCTTTAGTCCGTGATTCCCGAGGATCGTCGCGGGATTGGTCAGATTCGTCCTGCTGCACGTCGTGTGAGGCCACAGATCATCTCTTGCTGTATCAAGCAGAAGTCCCTGTCCGCCTTCGAAAACCACATTGTCGTAAAACATAAATAAAGACCGTTCGTCTTCTACCAGCACCACGTGCTTTTCGAGCGCAGCCTTAAGAATAGCCGCATACTCAAAAGTATCGAGATTGAGATCCTCGCTTATGCCGAATTTTGCGATCTTTGAAGACACATAATCCGCTTCGATCTGCGACAGCTTTGAAGCCAGTTCAGATACAGTGCTTGACCGTATCTCTCCTAAAGTAACACCGAATCCGTTTTGCGATCTCTTGGTCGCTTCCCAGATGCCCATACCGCAGCTGCCGTGCTTATCTTCGCCACGTAATTCTTCCCTTTTCTGGTTAATATAGACATCGTAAAGAAGCGTTATGCAGCATAAAGGAGAAGCAAAGATCTTCATCGGTGCAGAAGACACTTTCGCGAAGTCGTTTATCTCTTCTTCAAGCTTATAAAGATCAGGCAGGAAAGTGCTTGCCCAGTATGTGTCAGCGCCGTTAAATGAGCCCGAAGAAAGCTCGTGGAAAACAAAGCGCCTGTCTTCTTTGTCAACGGTGTGACCCGCCTGGGCGCCGCCGTTATGTCTTACAACAAGATTATGACCTGACAGCGTCAGATAATCGACTGCCAGGCCTTTTCCTTCGTCACCGTAATTATTTCCGATTACAGCGTAATACATCAGATTATTATGCTGCCCATCATTCTGTTGAGTCTCTTGGTCACATCAGGAGTAAGATCTCCGAGAATATCAGCGGCATTAAGTCCCTTGACCTTGCAGATAACGCTGATGATCAGCTCAGGAAGGAGGAAAACGCATTCTCTGGGCACGTTGATCGTTCTGCCGTCAATTACCGTTATCTCGCTCCTTGTAGATATATTGATGTGGAAAAGCTCATAGCTCTTCAATGTCTCTTCAATTATCTCTGTCTCTTTCAAATCGCCCTGGACATCATCATTAAAGATCTTCTTGATCGCGTTATTCGAAAGAGAAGGATGATTAGGAGCGTCACCGATCGTAAAAGCAAAGCCCTTCCGGCCTCTCTTCTTCATGCTGTCGGTATCTGTGTGCTTTGCGAGGAAATACCAGAATAAAGCATAATCTTCCGGGGTATCACCGCCTCTGCCTTCAAGCCATAGCTCGAGGAGCTGCTCTGCGATACGGATATCAGATTCAAATTGTGTTACCTGCAAAGGCGCGTCGTCTTCTTCCGCGTCACCGATAGCCGCGAACATAAGCTGCGGATCCGGAATAACATTCGAAGCATAGAGCTTCTTCATAAGTTCGTTAAGGGAATTCTTGATGATCTCCTCAGACAGATAACCCATCGAACCTGTTACATCAACACCGATAGCAATAGGTGTGGAATTCGGATGTTCATCGTTATCTCTTGATTCTCTCACACTTATGAATTTAGGATTGAACTTATCGAGCATCTGTGTGTTCTTAAAAAGATTCTCGGCAGATGAATCAGAAGTGATCTTTCTGGCAGTTCTAAGTCTTTCCCAGTCTCTTGCAGTATAACTTCCGCGTCCCATTTTGTTACTCCTTTATCATGTATTGAATTGATGGAAATTGTGTCCGTTAAAACCGTTCTCTATGACATCATCCCAGGCGCTGAAATCGTCGTACGCAGTCTCAGCAGGGCTGCCGTTAAGGAACTTCATACAAAGCTCAGGCGCCGTGGACTCATCCATGATGTCCTTTGCGATCTTTCTCATATCCTTAAGGTAATTGCGCCTTGATGTCACCTCCACGCCTTCCCAGCCGTCCAGGATAAAGAGCTCGTGAGTCTTGGGGTTGATGTAAACATCTTCAGCCTTAATGGCCTTGAAATCCATATCATTAAACTCAAGAAGACATCCCAGATTTTCAAAACGGGAGATTATCCACGCGACTGTAGTAGCTTTTAAATTCTCGAAAAGGAACAAAGGATAGATGTTCTCTGTTTTCGAGACGATCAACAGGGCTCTGCCGTCTTCAAGATTTGCCTTATAGATAACGTTCGGCAGAAACCTGCTAAGGCCCTTGATGTCAGCAGACGGATACTCGATCTTAGACAGCATGATCGTGAAATTTGCGGCACTCAGCGCGTTCTTAAATACGATCGCGATCTTATCAGAACCAATGTAAACTTCTTTCTCATCCAAGATCACGGAGTAGTAACTGTCCAAGGTGATCGTACTGCCTCTGTCGGTCGTAAAATTGGCCTTGGAGGAATTATTCCAGAGACAGAGCACATCGCCCTCATCGGCAGCCTCATCATTGAGGAAGCGGTCATTATGGAGCATGTTGTCTCTGGTCTTCTTATAAGCCTTGAAGTCCTTATCGGAGAGATAGACCTTTGAACCGCAGAAACGGCAGATCATCTCGCCCTGGGAGCTGATCCTGTACTCAGCTCCGCAATTATCACATCTGATATTAAGAAGCTTGCTTTCCATATTATTCCTTCCCTATTCCTGAACAGAATTCAAACTTATTTGATTATAACATTGCACGCCCGATTCTGTTGAGCTTATGCCTGATCACTCGATCATTCCACCGTGGAAGTAACAATCATATATCTCTTTGCCCTGATAACAAATGGTCTCATATCCTTGGAACCACTCGAAAGAGCCTGTCACTTCACACTTATATGTATAGTCACCATTTACGTAAGATAACGGTCCTCTGAAAGGAATCTCATAAGGCACATTCAGCAATGCTTCCTTCAGGAAATCACCGCTGAAGTTCTCGCCGGTTACACGTCCGACGTAGTTCATACTCCAGTACGGCTTATCTGATATCCACAACGCTTCTTCGCCCGCAAACTTATTGCCGCCAAGATATGTGTCGTAATACATCAGGTCATCTTCACGATAGATCAGATCGTGAGATTCAGGTCTTGAAGATGCAGTCTCCGCGCCCTTTCCGGCGTATGTGGCTTTCTTAGCCCTGATCAAAAAATCAATTATCCTTTTATCCATAAAGACTCCTGCTCATTTATTCGATAAGCGGTGATAATAGCCTTCCTTTACATGCCTTCCGTCATTGGCAAGCTCCATGCAAGGAAGCGTGCAAGGTCCGGCATGTCTGTCCATGCGAAGTATCGTAATACCCGTGAACTCCATGTGCAGCAATGCACAGACGTAAGGAAACGGCAGGTTCATGATATGCGCTATCGCTGCACTCGCGGAACCTCCGTGGCAGAAGAACGCAATCGTGCGGTGATGGTCTTCCTCTACCAAGTGATCGTAATAAAGGCCGTTTCTCTTATAGCCCAGATCCAGAAGCCATTCGTCTATGCCCTTCTCTATCGTATCGACACAGTCCAAGACCATGTTGGTCTTAAAGCAGGGATTGCTGCGCCAGTCAGGATCATTGAGGTTCATTCCGTTCCGCGCCATCTCGTCCGCGATATCCCACGGATGACCGCCTGCGAAAATCTCCTCACCGGTCTTCGGACCCCATGTGACTTCGCGGATGAAATCAACGGTCTTGATCGGAAGTCCCAAAAGCTCAGCTGTAGGCTTTGCCGTGTTTACCGCTCTGCCGTGAGTAGAAGACCAGATCTCTTCTATGCCTTCATCTTTGAGTCTTTCAGCGACCAGAAGAGCCTGCCTCGCGCCCGCTTCAGTAACGTCATCATGCTCGTAATCAGGTTCGCCGTGTCTTATGAATAATATTCTCATCTTCAGTCAATTTCTCTTTCTTAGAGTAATCCGTCATCTATAACAGATTCTATCAGTCTTACGGCTTCGGCGACACCGTTTTCAGTGGCAATCTTCCCGGATATCGACTCTGCGTTTCTCTTTTTGTCCGCATAATTGACGTTCATTTCTTCTATCGCTTCCGTGATCGTCTGCTCACTCAAATCTTTTGCTTTGATGTGCTTTGTCGCAACATTCTTTTTCTCAAGCTGCATCGCAAATCCTAACTGGTCCAGGACGTGCGGCACAGGTATCGACGGAACACCGTATATCATCGTTGCTGCTGTCGTCCCGAATCCGCAGTGATGAATAACAAACTTCGCATTTCTGAAAAGCCAGCTGTGCGGCACGCTTCCTACCGCGATCATGGTATCGGGAAGATCGTAGTCCTTGAGCGTTTTCTGGAAGCCCTGGATGATCGCTCTGCAGCCTGTTTTTTGAAATGCTCTCACAAACATGTCGAGCTTGTTCCTGTCTGCTTCTGCTTCGAAAGACATCGCTCCCAACGCTAGAATGACAGGCTTTTCGCCACTCTCAACAAAAGATTTCAGTCTCTCATCAGGAATGTATTCTTCTTCCTCATCGCACCAGTAACCGCAGATGACATTCTTCTCTTCCCAATATGGATTTCTGTCTAACACATACTTGCTTATCGGTATTAGATTGAGCTTGTCGGACATCTCTTCATCGGCTGATTTTACGGGCTTAAGTCCGTATAACTTGCGGATCTTATTTGTCGGTTTTGCAGCCTGCTTAGCGATAAAACCTCCAATAAGTTTCTCTCCGAATTTCTGCTTACGAAGCTTCTCGCCGATCATCTCAGTCTGGAGAGTTACGTTAACCTTCGGGATGCCTAATACTCCGGCTTCGACAGCTCCCATCTGGCTGTGGGTAACGATAACAAGGTCCTTGCCTTTGCAGATCTCATATACCTCTTCGGATGACCCTTCGATGATCTTCATGATGAAATTCATCGTCTTAAGCAGGCTCATCATCGCGTTCTTTGACTGGCCGCGGATTATCGTAGTCACTTTCTCGATATCGATATCAGGTCCTACAGGCTCGAAATGAATTCCCGCTTCTTCAACCAGCCCTCTCCAACAGGGATGCGTACCGAGGACCACATCATATCCTTTTCTCATCAGGCCTTTTGAAAGATAAATATACGGCTGGACATCTCCTCTGGTGCCCATCGTAAACATCGCTATCTTCTTCATGCCAAAAACCTTCTTGTCATGAATTCATGAACTTCCCTGTAATACGCATTCTTGCGCTTCTCGGTAAGGTCGCCGTTAAGAAGATATTTGAATGTAAGCATCGTCATGTATGAATGGTATTCTTTAACGATCCACTCAACGTCCTTCTCGGGTATTGCTCCGGCTGATGAGAGTTTTCTGAAGACACTAAGCTGGATCTCATACGGATCAGTAAACAATGTCTTCTCATAAAGAGCCCTGATCTCTTCATTATGGAACTGCTCGATCATCATGAGCCTTAACATCAGATTGCAGAAAGGATCAAACAAATAGCTGTCGATCATGTAAGAATCCATCATCTGAAGGCCGGCATCATCAGATTTCTTTTCCTTCTTTCCCGGCATTCCTGCGATCTCATCAACATGAATAAGAAGCCCGTCTATATGGGACCTGAACTTATCTATAAGTGAATTAAGGATGTCTTCCTTGTTCTTGAAATGATAATAAAGAGTGCTTTCCTTGATGCCTACTTCTCCGCAGATGTCTCTTATGGAAACAGCTTCATAGCCTCTTTCAGAGAACATGTTGAGCGCGACATCCATTATCTTGTCTCTGGTACTCATAAGCAAACCTCTCTAACGATTGTTAGAGACATTTTATCTAACGACTGTTAGACTGTCAACCGGAATGCTTATTCTTTGGGAGAATTTTCCTTTTGAGATTCAAGCTCTCTGATCTTTTTGGACTTCTCCATGAGCTCTCTGTTGAGGCTCATGTTATAGCGTTCGATATCTTCCATGCGTCCCAGATGCTCAGTGTCATCAGTTATCTCAAGAAGATATCCTCGCTTCTGATTGCCGTCATAAAGATCCTGTACGTGGATCAGGTATATCGACTTATCCTTATGGAATGTGTGATCGATCGAAAGATTCTCAACACTGTACTGGTCTATCCACTTGTTAAAGAGCTCGCGCAGATTCTCATCTTCGATCTCACGGTCAGCGTGGTTTTTAGCGATCTCTGGTATAAAGCGCTTGGCAACATCTGTAGCACTCAAATAACGCTTTTTATAATCCATCGCAACATAACCGACTTTGCCGTCGTTCTGGATAGAGCTTATTACAAGGTCATCAACGCGGTAAAGTCCGATATGGTTCATAATGAGGAGGAACCCTATTTCGTCAACGAGGTCTGCCAATGCCATCCACTCGATCTCTTTCATTACCATACGGCCGATGAAGTAACAGAAGATTGAGAAGATCTGCATGAATGCAGCGATAGCCAGATCTCTTTTGGAGATATTCGGCTTCTTAAACCATCCGTAAGCAAGAACGATAAACGTGGCTATCAGGAAAAGGACGATCATGAGGTAGAACAAAGAGTGCAAAGGCCCGTACTCCTTGACCAGAACAGTTATGCCGTACCGTTGCTCTATATCAACGCTTTTGTAGAATATCGGGCTGTAACCTGCAGTAAATGACAAACAATATATGCCTGATGCGAAAAGAAGCAAAATGAAGCTGACGATCTTCGGGAGCTTTATCTGGCAAATGGAGATAACGATCATCAATCCTACGAGCGAGAAAAAGCATCCGCTGATGTATATGCCCTTATTGATGATAATAGCTTCCCCGGCATCTTTGGCTAACGCCAGAAGCACATAACAAACGTGTGCAAACAACGCCAGGATATAGACCATGGCATAAAGCAAAGGATAATAGCTGCGTTTATTCCAGAAGAAAAGCACACAGCAGATCAAAGAAAGCACACACATGATTATGTAAAAACTAAGGACCATTGTGCGGATACCCCCTTAGATAATCACAAATATTCAATATGAAAAAACAAAAAAACCGACTTTTACCCTGCAACTATGGCTCATTATAGCATAAGAAAAAGCGGCGCCAGATTTGATATTTTTCGTGATTATGCAGAGAAAACAGCAGTCTTACAGATCAAAAATACTAATCTGCTTATCGGGCAGATCATTAAGATACTTAAAACATTCGTCAGGATCACAGATAATGCCGTTTTCATTGCATGTGCGCTTGAAAAGCTGCATAAGCCTGCCGCTGTCAGGCGAAGGGACTTCGTAGGCATTTCCGTATGTCTTGATGTATCTTTCCTTAAGTCCCGGGAAATGCTTGTCGAGAGCCTCATAGAAATACTCCCTGTCGCCCTCTCTTAACGTCAAACCCATACCAAAGCAGATAATTCCTTTGACGCCAACACGGACGCATTCACTTAAGATCTTAGTGATGTTCTCTTCCGTATCGTTAATAAACGGCAAAATGGGCGTCATCCAAACAACTGTCGGGATACCCCTTTTCTGCATTTCTTCCAAGACTTCGATGCGCCTTTTTGTATTGCAGACATTTGGTTCTAAGATACTGCAAAGATCATCATCGTAAGTAGTAAGCGTCACCTGCACAACACACTTGGCATCTTTATTGATCTGATCCAATAGATCGATATCTTCAAGTATCCTGTCAGATTTAGTCTGGATCGCTACTCCAAAGCCGTATTTGTGTATCACTTCGAGGCATTTTCTGGTAAGTCTGAGCTCTGTCTCACAATGCATGTAAGGATCAGACATCGAGCCTGTGCCGATCATGCATTTCGAGCGCTTTGACTTCAAAGCCTGCTCAAGGAGCTCAGGCGCATTCTTCTTGACTTCGATATCTTCGAATTTATGCGTGAACTGATAGCAAAGGCTCCTGCTGTCACAGTAGATGCAGCCGTGCGTACAGCCGCGGTAAATGTTCATACCGTGGTATCCGCCCTTGTTATGGAGAATTCCCTTTGCTTCAACAAAATGCATTAAAACAGATCAAAGCTCTCTCGTAGTAATGTTTTCCGCAACAGGATTCTTGACGGCGATCTGGTAATCATCTTCATAGACCAGGTCTCCGGGAATAAAATCGCACTCGGACACATAGAGCTGAAGGCCGTACTTGCTGCACATCTCGCGGTAAAACTTCATCTGGTCCCAGACGCTCTTGCCTTCGGGAGTATCCTTGAACCATGTTATTGCTCCGTCAGGATTATTGTCTTTATAGAAAGGAGGCACGGGAAGGATGCTCTCGAAGTAATCGTGATTGCGCAGATATTCCTTTTCTTCCTCTTCGGTAAGCGTCTTGCTCTCAGAAAGCTTGGCAACCGCGGTAAATACGCCTCTCGGCTGCTTCGTTAAGTATGCCTGGTCTGCAGTGTGAATTCGATAGTATTTCATTTGAACTCCTTATACTCTTTGAGTGACATAAATTCTCTTCTGTAAAGTCCGTAATCAGCAATGTCAACATTATGGAATCGCTCGTAATCGCCGAAGTCTTTTATCGCTTCATCAAGATCTATCCATCTGCTCACATATCCTGCTTCCTTCTCGCCGTCCGTAAGATGCTGGATACCGGTATCCTCAATGAGTTCGCAGATAAAGTAATGGTTTACATGCTTCCAGTTCTCGAAAAGCTCCTCGATCTCAAGATACTCTTCAATTGCTTTGACCTTCATTCCTGTCTCTTCAAGAAGCTCTCTCTCGCAGCATTCCGAATACGTCTCACCTTCTTCGACGCCGCCGCCCGGGATCATGTACTTGTTGTTCTTTGTCTCATAACTTAAGAGGACTTTGCCGTCACTTACGACAATGCCTCTGCACGCATGACGGAGACGCTCGAAATGTCCCCAATAATCATCATTGATAAGCTGTATCTTTTTCATATTATCCCCTGTATTTCAAAACAACTGCAAAATCTCTGAAGGTTCGGAAAGAATGTATTCCGCCCCGGCTTTCTGCAATTCTTCTTTTGAACCGTAACCCCATAATACACCGGCGCTCTTAATATCATTAGCCTTGGCGCCGTCAATATCGTGATATCTGTCTCCTACCATCAGGATCTCATCTTTGCTTTCTGCGCCCATCTCTTCTAACAGATGAGAAATAACGTCTTCCTTCTTGCTTATCCTGCCATCCATCGTGGCAGCACCGAAGAAATCAAAATACTTATAGAGGTCAAAATGCTTAAGGATCTTGATAGAGAATTCGTAAGGCTTCGAAGTAGCTAGAGCGATCTTAACCTGCTTTTCCTTAAGTCCTTCGAGCATCTCGGGAACACCGTCATAGACCTTGTTCTCGAACAGTCCCGTCACGCTGAAATATTCTCTATAGTACTTGATCGCTTCTACAGCCTGTTCATCAGAAAAACCATAAAAGGTCTTGAATGAATAATCCAGCGGCGGTCCGATAAAAGGATAGAGTTCTGATCTGTCCTCTACGTGGATATCATACTTTTCAAGAGCATGCATAACGGAATTGGTAATGCCGATCGCAGGATCCGTAAGCGTGCCGTCAAGATCAAATAAACAATACTTGTATCCCATAACTTATCCTATCGTGCAGAGTTTGCCTCTGAGTATATAACCGATCTTCTCATAACACTTATTCGAAGCGACATAATCAGCATCGGTATAAAGCATCGGAAGATATCCTGCATCCTGAACTATCTTCGTTACCTGATATACAAGATGCTCTGCGTAATGCTTCCTTCTAAATTCCTTGAGCGTATAGACCAGGCCTATTGAAGCCATCTCCTGAACAGGATGCCAGTTGCAGCTGGCGATGATCTTGCCATCACCGTTTTTCCATGTATAAAGTGAACCGGTCTTTATACCGTCCTCAACATAGAGCCTGTACTGTTCCCTGCTCTCCTGATCGATGTTGAGCTCAGTATGGAACATGTCGAAAAACCCGACCATAACATCAGCGTCCTCTGCAGTGCACTGGTGAAGTTCACCGTCAATTACAGATGCCGGAGCGATTGGAGAAGGACAATCGTAAGCATAAAGGTTCGTAGTTATCTTAAGCTCCAGACCGTCTTCCGCAGCTCTCTTAATGAAGTATCCGGCGAGCTCATACTTAATGTTGAAATGGTGCTCACCATCCATAAATGAATTCTCTTTTGCAATCTGATAAGCGCGCTCCATATCAGCTTCAGACGCGCTATCCGGTGTCCAGATCCATACCGGATACGGCTGGCCCGAAAAACAGATAATGAGCTTCTCGTGATCAGTCAGGCAAAGCTCCAGTTCGCCTCTGATGATCCTCGACAATACCGAGAATGTATACTTGTCCTGATCTAAAAGCTTATAGTCTCTTTCGTCTGCAAAAATATCCATTTGATCACCTCTTATGCATTCCACTTATAAAGTCCTGCGTAGATACCGTCCTTGGCCATGAGTTCTTCATGGGTGCCGCTCTCTTCGATGCCATTCTCAGTAAGAACCAGAATGCGCCCGGCATTTCTTACCGTGGACAAGCGGTGCGCAATAACTATCGTCGTTCTGTTCTTTGCTAGCTTTTCCAAAGACTCTTTTACGATATTCTCGCTCTCGTTATCAAGTGCGCTTGTTGCCTCATCGAAGATAAGGATCGGCGGGTTCTTCAAAAACACTCTCGCGATAGAAAGCCTCTGTTTCTGACCGCCTGAAAGCTTGATTCCGCGCTGTCCGATATCAGTATCGTAACCGTTGGGAAGCTCCATGATGAAGTCGTGGGCATTCGCAAGCTTGGCAGCTTCGATTATCTCTTCTTTCGTAGCACCTGGTCTGCCGTAACTGATGTTCTCCATTATCGTTCCGGCAAACATATACACATCCTGCTGAACGATTCCGATGCTGTCACGAAGGCTCTTTAAAGTAACGTCTCTTATATCCTTGCCGTCGATCTTAATGGAGCCGCTGGTAACATCATAGAACCTTGGAATAAGGCTGCAGAGCGTGGTCTTGCCGCCGCCTGAAGATCCTACAAGAGCGACATATGAACCTTCAGGTATATCGAGATTGATATGTCGCAGAACCCTGTGTGCACCATCCTTATACTTGAACGATACATCGGAAAACTCGATATCGCCTTTAACACCGGTAAGAGGCACAGCATCTTCTTTGTCCTGGATGTCGGGAACGATGCTGATCATCTCGGCAAAACGCTCAAATCCCGTATAACCGTTCTGGAACTGCTCAGTAAAGTCGATGAGCGTTCTTACAGGATCCGTGAATACATTTATGTAGAGAAGGAATGCCACGAAGTCCGGCACATCCACAAGACCTTTAACCATGAGCACTCCGCCCGTTACGATAACGAAGATGTTGATAAGGAAAGTAAAAGCCGTCATTCCGGAATGAAATATACCCATGTTGAAATAACTGGCTTTCTTAGCCTTAAGGAAGCCTTCATTGCCGACCTTGAACTTCTCATTCTCGATAGCTTCGTTGGCAAAAGATTTGACGACTCTTATACCTGACAGGTTATCTTCGATCTGTGTATTGATCTCAGCAATCTTCTCCCTGTTCTTCCTGAATGCCTTGCGCATCCTTTTGTTCAGGATGTATGCGAAGATGAACATGAACGGAAGCATTGCAAATGCTGCTGCCGTAAGATATCCGCTTATGCCGAGAAGAATAATGAACGCACCAATTATCTTGATGCCTGAGATGATGATGTTCTCAGGTCCGTGATGAAGAAGTTCCGTGATCTCGAACAGGTCATTCGTGATCCTGCTCATCAGCTGTCCGACCTTCTGATCGTCGAAAAAAGAGAAAGACAGTTTCTGATAATGCGAGAAGATCTCAGCTCTCATATCGTATTCCATCTTCGCACCCATAACATGTCCGATGTAGGATATGAAGTAGTTGGCAAAGAACTGAACTATTACGAGAACGATGAGAAGGCCTCCTAGAAGAAGTATCTTATTCATTCCCGCTTCAGGTGTCATGTTCGGAATATCAGTCGTAATATCCCTTACCACGAGAGGGATCACAAGAGATATCGCAGATGCTATGATCGCGAAAAACATATCCAGGAAAAACGTTCCCAGATAGGGCTTATAGTAACTGATCATACGTCTAAGATTCTTCTTCATGATAAGCGATACTCTTTCCTTTCCCCCATAATGTAAAGAATGATATCATTATATTCCCAAGAGTAAATCTGCAATTTTGCTAAAATGATTCACTTATTAGGACAATAATCTGAAAAGAACCTGAGGAGCTACCATGAACGTAAGACGCGCTGAGGCAAAAGACATTCCCGGAATACTGGATCTGCTTATACAGGTCGATATGGTGCATCACTTAGGCCGTCCTGACCTTTTCAAGGGTCCTGCCACCAAATATAACGCTTCGGAATTGGAAGATATCATCAGGGACAATAAGACACCTGTTTTCGTATGTGTGGACGATAATGGTTTTGTTGCAGGACATGCCTTCTGCATCGAGAAGCAGGAACTTAACAATTCAGTACTTACAGACATAAAGACTCTTTATATCGATGACATATGCGTTGATGAGAACCACCATGGACAGCATATCGGTACAATGCTTTATGAACATGTAAAAGAATATGCCAAAGCAGGCGGTTTTTATAACATCACATTAAACGTCTGGGAGTGTAATCCGGGCGCCAGAAGCTTCTATGAATCACTGGGATTCAAGCCTCAAAAGACAGGAATGGAAACGGTCCTTTGATGAAGGACCGTTTTAAGTAAATCATTATGTCAGATACCTGATTTTTATCCCCTGTATTTTCTCTCGGGATACTTAGCGTAATAAGCCTTCTTATCGGCATACATTCTTTCATCTGCCACACGCATTGCAGAACGTATATCCTCGCCCTGGTTAATATCAATATAAATTGACAACGATTTGACTAGTATTGTATATTTTACTAGGAATAAGAATACAACAAAGGGGTAGTTTCTATGGCTATTTGGGATAATCCCGCTAATTTTCAACGCTTCAAGGGCTCTGGAGTAAAGACTTTCTCTGCTGATTCTACCAAGTGCCCTAACTGCGCTTCGAACCTGATTTATGACTCCACACACGGAGCTTGTATCTGCAGAAACTGCGGCGGTCTTTTCGATCCTGAAACACTTGATAAAGTAGGCTCTTTCGGAATTGTTAACCCCGAAAAGAATTACGACGGAACGATCGAGATCAGCAAAGAAGATGCTGAACGTATCGAGATCGTGTGCAACTCATGCGGCGCCGAGATCGTAACAGATAAGAATACCGCGTCCACATTCTGCGCATTCTGCGGCTCACCTGCTCTCGTAACAAGAAGACTTACAAGAGAGTTTAAGCCTGATTACATCATTCCTTTCAAATTCGATAAGGAAAAGGCTATCAAGCTTTTCGAGGAACACTGCGAAGGCATAAGCCATCTTCCCAAAGACTTCAAATCGAAGAAAGTCTTATCCAAGATGACAGGTCTTTATGTGCCTACCTGGATCATATCAACTGAGGTAGAGGTCAACGTAGTCGGCAAGGGCAAGATGGGCAAGATGACAGACGACGCTTACTCTCAGAATTTCTCTTCCACCGGAACTGACTACCAGCATCTTACTTACGGTAAAGTTAAGTTCAGGCTTAAGAACGTTCCTTTTGACGGTGAGAAGAGGATCGCTAACCGCCTTATGGCAGCAGCTGAACCTTTTGACTACTCGGAGCTTATCAGATTCAGACCTGAATTCCTTCAGGGGTTCTTTTCAGAGAAGTACGACGAACAGCCTCTGGATATGACAGACAGGATCTATAAGCGCCTTGATAAATACGCACTTGCCGTATGCGATGAGATCTCTTTCGGCTACGATGATTTCGTTCCTGAATCAGATACCAGCACGACAATGTACAACAACCAGGACATCAAGTATGCACTTCTTCCCTGCTGGTTCTTAAGCATAACTTACGATGATATCAACTATCAGTACATCGTTAACGGTCAGACCGGAAAAGTCTCAGGCGAATTCCCGTATGCAAGAGGCTGGGAAACTATGGAGCGCACCGGAAGAAAAGCAAGGATGGAAGCTATAAGCTTGAACACCGGTCTTCGTACGAGTCTTTATCTTATTCCTGTTCTTGCAGTAGGTCTGTTAAGGCTGTTATCCAGTTTCAGAGACACATTCCGGTTCATGAAGCTTGTTTACGACCACCCCTTAGAGCTCTTCCTCCTGGCAATACTGGTCGGTGCTATTATGTATTTTCTTGGAGAGATACTTCCGAAGATCCTTAAAGGAAGAGAGAAAAAAGACATCGATATACTGTCTCGTGCAAGTTCACATGACATCGCTCCCGAACAAGGTGTTGAAGCATATTACGACACTTCATTCCCGATCACGGCATATGAGACAACAAAAGATTTTGTATCTCTTGAAGAAGGCTGGAATTACGGTGAGGAAGAAAGCTATGACTTCAAGACCGCAATGCCTGAGATCAAGGAAGATACACTGGATGAGAATGCCACTGAATTCCAGAAGCAGGGCTTTGGCCGTAAGATGATGCAGGATAACGATCAGTTCTGATCCTTTTGTTTTTACGCAAAACTAAAAATCCCGGATGAATCAATATCATCCGGGATTTATTATTATTACTCGTCGTCTAACTTAAGTACGCTCATGAAGGCTT